>Ga0156251_105_pt1 | contig 93430 bp, 92 predicted proteins | sample RifCSPlowO2_12_FD_107898 | JGI IMG/M metagenome (GOLD analysis project Ga0156251, IMG submission 107898) | Candidatus Sungbacteria bacterium RIFCSPLOWO2_12_FULL_41_11
TTAAGTTTTTTAAAAAGACATACTTCTCCGGATTCTGGAATTGCTATCTCATGGCAAGATGGTAATTCCAGAGTCCGCAGGAGATGAGCATTGCCTGGTCGTCAAACCCCGCTTTCTTGTTGCGAAACACGTCTGAGACGATCCGCAGGCGCTTGATGCCGCCGATGGCATGTTCCACCAGCACCCGCACGCTCGATTTCTTCTTGTTTCGTTTCTTTTGCGCTTCGGTCAGGTCGCGCGTACGGGATTTACGCTGGGGCATGGAAATGCGATGGTCGGGATACTCGGTATCGAGTCCTTTGAATCCAAGATCGACATGGGTTTTGATCTTCTTCGGAATCGCTCGCGGCGGGGCTTGGGCTTTCAGAATAGTCATATCATGTTCTTTGCCTTCGACGGTTCGGGAAAGAAATCCGACATACCGCTTCCGGGTGCTGATGATAAGGTTCTTCCGGGTATGCCGTTTCTTCTTGCCGGAATAGTTGGCTTTTTGTTTTTCCTTGTCTTGGGGTCGTTGAATCGGACGTTCCGTACCGTCAATGAATACTTCCCGCGCTTCCGGAAATGCCTTGAAAAACTCCTCAACATTCCGCAATTGCCGTTTGGGCAACACCAGTTTTCGTTTCAGGGCTGCTTCTAACACAGCGCTCATTCTCTGTTGTCTCCTGCAGGCATTTGATCGATTGCAGTCGTAGAAGAAACTCAGGACGTCATAGGTCGGATAGCATTTGTAGTAGAAGAGAATGAAGAAGAGCTTTTCGGGAATTGTTTTGACGAATCCCTTTCTTCCTCCTCCGGGCTTACGTTCACGACGGGCGGTATCGTCATATCGCTTTTGTCTGGATGCCAACCATTGTTTTTCAAAGTCAGGAACGAGATTCATGAATTCCTGAGCGTTTAATCCGGTCAGGGCGCGCATCAGTCGATCGTTTTTAATAAGTTTTTCAAGGTGTATCATAGAGATGTATCGTATTTACAGATATATCTCTATGATACCGCTTGATCAAAAAAGTTAAAAGGCAACGGGTCTATTGAACAGTAAAATTATAATATAATTTTACAAGATTTTCCAGCCCTGTAGTAAATTTTAACTATTTTTTTGTTTCTCGATTAAAGGATGTATTATTCACCAAACATCAAAACATTATTCAAAAGTTCTTTTGCGCTTTTCAAAATAACAGGGCATTTTTTCATAATGAAATGTTCATAGCCGTTGACTATTTGTAATTGAACCCTGCTTTGAGAAAGATATTTTTTAATAGGAACGGCGTGTTTTTTCGGCGAAACCAGCGGGTCATCTTTGGAATAAAGAAGCGAGAAATTTGGGCAGTATTTTTGAATTTCATCCCAGCGAAATTCACGTCTGGAAAAATCATTCAATTTCACAACGTCTAACAATTTTATGGGGGAGGCGATAAGAAGCGCCCCCGATATTAAAGGTCCGATCTTTTTGGCGCTAAGGTCGGACTTTGATAAATTTCCCAGAAAATGAAGAATGGCCGCCCCTCCTAAGCTATGGCCGACAAAATATATTTTGTTTTCCGAAGAAACGAGCTTTAAAGTTTCCTCAATTGCCGACATCCACTCTTTATAGCGAGGTGCCAATGTTCGCGGCAGGTCCGGCGCAAAAACTTCGAAACCGTCTTTTTCCAGTTCTTTTTTTAGCCAAGGAATCCAATCAGTTTTTGACGAACCGCCCCAGCCATGAAGAATAATTATTGAAATGTTTTTGGACTTATTCATGTTTTAAGTGTATCTGTTTTGCATATTTGATTGCAAATTAAAAACGAGCGGAAATTATCCGCCCTTTTTCAATAAAACTTGTACTGGAGGAAAATTTACTTAAAAATGGTATAATTCAATTATGCAATCTTACAAACCGGTCATCCTAATAATTCTTGACGGTTTCGGAATATCGGAAGAAATAAAGGGCAACCCTATTGCCGCGGCAGAAAAGCCGACTTTTGGTTTTTTTGAAAAAAATTTCCCTTTTACCACAGTTCAGGCCTCTTCTTTGGCTGTTGGTTTGCCTTATGGAGAGGCGGGCAATTCCGAGGTTGGGCATCTTACTATCGGGGCGGGACGCCCGATTTATCACCATTTGCCGAGAATCATTTATTCCATACGCGACGGCTCTTTTTTTCAGAACCCGTCTTTTTTGTCCGCGGTGGAGCATGTTCGTAAAAATTCTTCCGCTCTTCATTTATTAGGCATGGTTTCTTCCGGCTCGGTTCATGCTTATGTTGAACACCTTTACGCTCTTATGGAATTTTTAAAACAGCAGGATTTTCGGGACAAGCCCTTTGACTCGGCTCCCGCCGGAAGCGAGGCTCGCCCCTGGCGGCAGGGCAGGGTTTTTTTACATATTCTTACTGATGGTAAAGATGCTCCAATGAAAGAAGGCGGCGAATTTGTAAAACGGCTTCAGGATAAAATATCCGCAGAATTTCCATTTATTACAATCGCAAGCGTTGTCGGCAGAACATTCGCCATGGACCGCGACCAAAGATGGGAAAAAATAAAAAAAATTTACGATATGTTAACGACCGGACAAGGGTTCCAATTTCGGGATCCGGCCAAATATATTAACGATTCTTATGTAAACGGCGTATCCGATGAATTTATTGAGCCGGGTATGCTGGTTGATGATTCCGGAAATCCGGTAGGGCGCGTTAACCATAATGACGCGATGATTACATTTAATTTCCGCGAGGACTCAATGAGGGAAATAAGCGAGGCATTAGTTAAAAAAGATTTTTCCGGATTTGTTCGCGGCACAGTCCTTTCTAATTTTTTGCTTGTAACCATGACCGAATATGAAGAAGGGCTGGAAGCGCTTCCGGCTTTCTCCCCGCTTAAAATAAAACGGTGTCTTTCGGAGGTTATAAGCAATGCGGGACTAAATCAGCTTCATATAGCCGAATCGGAAAAATACGCTCATGTTACTTATTTTTTCAATGGCGGAAAAGAAGAGGCCTATCCTCACGAAGAACGGCTTTTAATTCCTTCTCCGAGAACCGCTCATTTTGACGAGGTTCCGGAAATGAACGCAGCTGGAGTTAAAGAGGCGATATTTGGCGGATTTTCTTCCTTTGATTTTATTCTGGCCAATTTTGCCAATGCCGACATGGTCGGGCACAGCGGAAATTTTGACGCGGTAAAAAAATCAATTGAAGTTCTGGACAAAGCGCTTGGAGAAATTGTTATTACTCTTCTTAAGAGCGGAGGAGCTTTGATAATTACCGGAGACCATGGAAACGCGGAAAGAAAACTTGATATTATTTCCGGAGAAAAATCAACTAAACACACTATAAATGCCGTACCGTTTTTTCTGGTGGGCAAGGATTTCAAGCTGGAACGCGAAAGAACTGCCCAAGAAATTACAGCTAAAAAAAAGACGATTGGCGGAGTTCTTACCGATATCGCGCCCACTGTTTTGGAACTGCTCGGTCTGGAAAAGCCGGTGGAGATGATAGGGAAAAGTTTGCTTTCCGATATTGTCGGCAAATTCTGAAACATGGAACATGAAACTTATATCATGCCGCGCGCAGACGATATTTAATCTTAAGTTTCTTATATTCAATGTTATATGTTTCAGGTTTTATGATTTATGCTTAATGAATTAAAAAAAATCGGCCTATCCGATAAAGAAGCCAAAGTATATTTGGCTGCTTTGGAATTGGGCAAGGCGTCTATTCAGGATATTGCCAAAAAAGCCGGAATAAACCGGACAACCACTTATGTTATGATAACGGAACTTGAAAAAAGGGGACTGGTAAGGCCGTTGAAAGTCGGCAAAAGAAATTATTTTGTCGCCCAAAGCCCCGATATAATATTGGAAATTTTAAAAAAAGAAAGGCAAGAGATTGAAAATAGGGAGCGGGAAATCAGGGAAATTCTGCCGGAACTAAAATCGGTCTATAACGTCGCCCCGGGCAAACCCAAAATTCAATTTTATGAAGGAGAAGCTATGTTTGAAAAAATAGCCGAAGACATTTTGGGTTCTGAAACCAAAGAAATTCTTGAGATTTATAACGCCGACCTTCTTCCCAAAACTTTTTCCATTCTTGAAAAAACCGGTTTTGACAAAAAGCGGCAAGAACTGGGCATAAAATCAAAATCAATTTACACGAGAACAGCGGGTAGATTTAAAAATCCTTTAGAGATGGCGGAAGAATTGTTTGTTGAACAGGAAAAATTTCCTTTTTGGAGCAATATTTTTATTTATGCCAACCGGGTTGGCATGGCATCTTTAAAAGGCGATATGATGGGGGTCATAATTGAATCCGATGAGATAAGCGAAACTATAAAAAGTTTATTTAAGCTGGCCTGGGAGAACAGAAAAAAAGAAGCAGATAAAGAGGAAGACGAGGAGGAAGAAGGACTGGAAACGGGAATATAAACAATCTTATAAAAAGAAGAGGCCGAAGCGTTGAACGCTCGGCCTATGGAAAAGGAACGGGGCTTTTTTGGTTGGAAGTAGTAGAATTGGGGCGCGTCTTTAATTTTTTAATCAGTGAAAGAGATTTAGCCCCTACTCCACATTAGTTTTGCCTCCGTTGTATGATAGTTGCCCCTTCGCCCCGGTTGGCGATTTAGGGCTATTTTGTTGACCCAGCTCAGCTGGGTTGGTCAGTTTGGGGTTATCTTTTACCCCATTCTGGCCATTTTCATTATAGCATATAAATTGCCATCTTGTCAAGAGGTTGACATTATTTTGTGTTTAGATTATAATTAATCGCGAACCGGTATGCTGTGAAAATTGCGGCTAACCGGCTAGAAATATTAGAAAATGTACCTTTAAAACCTAAAAAACGGCCTAATTCCGCTTGAGACGGTATGGCCAAAAAGCCCTAAACCCTCCGGGTCGGGCAAGGAGAAAAAAGCAATGAGAAAATTGGTAATTCTTACGGCACTTGTTGTTTGCATAAGTTTGGTTGGTGGAGTTTTTGCGGCTCCTGCTATAAAGTACGTTGATGCTCCGCCTTTGTCTCAAGCCATCAATACCCAGGTTGGCGAAGTAAAAACCGGTGGTCCGGTTCAATTGCCCTTAATTACCTGGGGGGGCGATATTGCCACTATTTATGCCAACGGCAACTCGCGCACCACGGTCAAAGGAAGCATTTTTGAAAAAGAAGGACTGAATTTCAAACTTTTCCGCGAAGATGATTTCAAGAAACAAGTTGAGATGTATATGCGCGGAGAAACACCCTATCTTCGCGGCACCATGGGAATGATTAACATGGCCGTTGAAGTTTTGCATCGCGACCCTAGAACCAGACCCGTGGTTGTTTATCAAATGACCGAATCAAACGGCGGAGACACTTTGACGGTTCGGGCATTTGATGTCAAGGGTAATCCTTATATCAGAACCGCGAAAGATCTTAAGGGCAAAACTATCGCCGTTCAGGCATATGGCCCGCATGTTGATTATTTGGGAAAGATTCTGGCCGATGCCGGTCTTTCCATGAAAGACGTAACCATTAAATGGACCAAGGACCTTACCGGCACGGATGATACTCCGGCCGCGGCCCTCCGGAATGATAAAAGCGTTGATGCCGCTATGGTTATTATCCCCGATGCCACGGAATTAACATCGGGCGGTGCTGTCGGCACCGGCGCGGAAAAATCGGTTAAGGGAGCCAAGATTCTTCTTACCACCAAGACCGCCAACCGCATTATTGCCGACGTTTACGCGGTTAGGGCCGATTATTTTCAGGCGCATAGGGTCGAAGTGGAAAAGTTTTTTCACGGATTGCTCATTGCCGAAGAATCGCTTCGGGGTTTAGTAAAGAATAAGAGTTCTCGCGCGGTTGAATATAAGAAGGCATTTACCGCGGTTGCCGATATTCTTCTTGATAGCGATAAAGCCGTAGCTGACGCTGAAGGGCTTTATGGCGATGCTGAATTTGTGGGATATCGCGGAAACGTGAAGTTTTTCGGGGACCCTAATTACCTGCGTAACTTTGACAAACGCACTGCCGAAATCCAGAACGCTTTTGCCGCTATCGGGCTTTTGTCTAAGCGCACTTCTTTGGACCATGCCAAGTGGGACTATAATCGGCTCAAGGCCGGACTTTCTGATGTGGCCGGTGTTGAAGCGCCGAAGTTTGAAAAAGACGAAGTTGCCAAAGTTATTGATAAAAAGCAGAAACAGGGAACTTTGACCGAAGGTGAGCTTTTCTCCTTTGAAGTTTATTTTCAGCCGAACCAAAATTCTTTTCCGTTTGAATCTTACGCTGAATCGTTTGCTAAGGTGGTGGATCTTGCCGCTACTTATGGAGGAGCGGTCATTACTGTTGAAGGGCATAGCGATCCCTTGGGTTATCTTAAGAGCAAGAAGTCCGGTGAATCGGATGTTGTTTTATCCAGAACCAGACAGGCGGCCAAGAATTTGAGCATGGCTCGGGCAAATGCCGTTCGCGACAGCGTCATTGCTTATGCCAGGAAAAGAGGCATTACGGTAGACGCGTCGCAGTTTGTGGTCGTGGGACACGGTATTGATAAGGCCAGAAACGGAATGTGCGGAAATGACCCGTGCGCCCCTAAGACCGAGCAGGAATGGCGAAATAATATGCGCGTGGAATTCCGTATTATCCAGATTGAAGCCGAATCTTCCGCGTTTAAGCCGCTTTAAGGAAGAGGACGGGAGAAAAAGCCATGAAAAAGATTATCCTTCTCCCAATTTTCGCTTTAGCAGTATCTTTAGCGGTATGGGGATGCGATTCTCCGCCGACTCAATCAACCAATAGCGGTTCCGTTGATTCAAACGGAAAATTGTCGGGTCAATTTCAAGATGTTACGGCTTGGCCAACTCCCGCGCCTAAGGGCAAAGAAGTTCAGTTGGCAGAAAATGTTTTGGTTGAAAATTATTACATTGTTGTTGACGATTCGGGAAGTATGGGCCAAAAAGCGTGCGGAAGTAATCAGGAAAAAGTGGTTGTGGGGAAACAAGCCCTTATGGAGTTTGCCAAGACCGTGCCTGCCGGCGCCAATCTCGGCCTTCTCATTTTTTCAAGAGACGGAATTCGTGAAGTGGTGCCTCTTGGTTCGGGCCCGAAGAATCGCGAAGATTTTGTGAGAGCGATAGGAAATCTCAAAGCTGACGGCGGAACTCCGCTTTACAGCGCCATCAAGCTTGCTTACGAGAAAATTGAAGAGCAGGCGCGCCGGCAACTCGGTTACGGTGTTTACCGTATGGCGGTGGTTACCGACGGCGAAGCTAATATGGGAGAAGACCCCACATCAATCGTCAACTACATGTTAAAGAATTCTCCGGTAACTCTTACAACAATCGGATTTTGCATCGGTGAAAAGCATTCTCTGAATCAGCCTGGAAGGGTGACTTACCAGGAAGCGCGCGACCTGGATTCGCTCCGCCAAGGACTTAAAGAGGTGTTGGCGGAGTCCCCGGTATTTGACGCGACGGTTTTTGAAAAGCAGTAGCAGTAGGAGTTCATTATGAACTCCTTTTTTATTTCCTTTTTAGATATATTCTCTACAAGTTTGAATAATAAACTCTCACAGGGCTAAATATCTAATCGTAAGTTCTTTTTTTTATCCCTGCTATGCGCTTAAGCACATAGCAGGGATATTTTAATTTCGTCTGCAGGAATTCCCTGCGGCCGTAGGCCGTAATCCGTTGGTCATTATGGGTCATTAGACTTGCTGCGGGGGTGAATTGCGGATGAAAATAAAATACCGCGCACCTCTGGTGCGCGGTCATAATAATCTATTTCATCGTCTGCTTCAATTTTTTGATTCCGCCGATTTCCACATTTTCAAGATAATCATGGATGTATTCATCCAGTTCCTTATTTTGGTCCAAATCCAGGGACTCGCGGAAAATGCTTTCCGTTGCTTTGATAACGTCATCTTTCACAATGCCTTGTTTGGTTTTTTCTTTTCTATCCCTATGAAATGCTACGGAGGAAGATTGGTCGGCGATTCCAGCAATCATGGCGCCATTAACCATATTGGAAAGCGTGAACTTGATGATTTCGCCGGCGCGGGAACCGTCAAGCGTAATTTCATAAAGAGCGTATTTTTCCGAGAAAAGTTCTTTAACAGCAAATTCGGCCATTTCACGCTTGCTCGTATTTTCCGCAAAAGGAATTTTTTTGAAGTTGAGCTCAAAAATTGTGGCGGCACTTGCCCTGGTTGGCCTCGTGACTTTGATTTTTCTGTCCATTCTGCCGTTTCGTATTACGGCCCGGTCAAGAACATCCGGCCGGTTTGTTGCCAGAATCACGATAGCGCCCGATTTGGAAAGCCCGTCCATTTCCGCGAGAAACGCGGGAACAATCGTTCGCTCAATATCCGAGCTTCGTCCGCTTCCACGCTCATAAAGAATAGCATCGGCTTCGTCAATAAAGATGATGGCAGGGTATCCGTATTTTTTTTCATGCATCTTGGCTTGCCAGAAAATCTGCCTGATGGTTGCCTCTGCCGCTCCCACATAACGGTCAAGAATTTCCGGACCTTTGATGCTCAAGAATCCCGTGGCAATGCCTTTATTGTCGTGAGTGCGGGCAAGCGAGGTAAAAGCCGCTTTGCCAAGCATTGTTTTGCCGCAACCCGGCGGTCCGTAAAGAATAATTCCTTTAATTGGTTTTTTATTATAGAAAGCGAATAGTTCCGGTTCTTTATAGGGCAGTTCAATCGCTTCAATCAATTGTTCCTTCGCTTCTTCCAGTCCCCCGATATCATCCCACGAAATATTTGTTTCCTCGGAAAAACGGTAGCGGTCTTCATCCCGCGACAAACGTTCAAGAATAACAGAAGCGCTTGAGTCAACTTTAACGCGGTCTCCGGCTTCAAGCTGGTTGGCAAATTTTCCGTTTACGACAATTCGCGTAACGCCCTGATAATTGGCCTCGCTTAAGAAAGTGTCCAGAACGCGGTGAATTGTCGCCACTCCTCCAGGGTGGGGACCTGAGGCCACATCAATAATCTGCGTTGTCTTGGGAGAAATTTTTACAATGTCGCCGGCTTTGATTTTTTTATTTGGCGGAGGCAGAACTTCAATAACTCTTCCTTCGTGCATAATGAGAAGCGGGTGTGGCGATACCGGAGAATCTCCGGAAGTTTCATCGCTAAAAATAACTACCGCGTGCGCTAAAGGAAAACCTGAAAGCCGTTTTATTTCACCATCTTGTTCGGAGATTTTATCCTGGGCTTGGCGAAGCGCTTGCAACAATTCTGGAACATTTTTGGCAGCCCCCGTTGGTATACGGGAAAGTTTTTGAGCAACCTCGGCCGTATTGGAAATGAACGGCTTTAAATGGGATAAGCCGGATTGGTCCAAAAATTCTTCAAATTCTTTATCTGTCATGTTTCATATCTCCAATTTTCAAAGAGCGTATTTTATGCCTGTTTAATAAAGTACTATATTTTAAATCAAAAGTCAAGGGAGTGCCTTGACAAACGGTTTTTATCGTGATACATATTTAGGCAGTGTGTAACTTGACATTTTAATAATAAATACGCGCTAAATACGCGTCAAAGGGAGGAATTGAGTATGAGCGGAAACCTTAAAAGCGCTATTGCTGTTTTTATCATTTTTTCTCTTGTAGTTGTGGGGTTTTTCTTTGGTAAGCCAATTTGGGATGATACCCGCCAGCAAAAAACCAGCGATGCACGGGAAACCAAGGGTAAAATTAAAATTGCCATGGATAACTGGGCGGGCTATGTTCCACTTTGCTCATCCGAGATGAAAAAACGGATGCGCGTTTCCGGCTGGGTGCTTGAGTGCCTTGATGATAAAGCTGACTATGCCAAACGCATGGAAAAGCTTTATAAGGGTGAGATTGAATTTGCCGTGGCTACGGTTGACTCATATATTTTAAACGCGGCACCCTTTGATTTTCCCGGAGTTATAGGCGTTGTAATTGATAAATCAAAAGGCGGAGACGCGATTTTGGCCTGGCAGGATAAAGTTTCAAGTCTGGATGCTCTTAAGGGCCGCGCTGATATTCGCGTGGCCTTTACTCCAAACTCTCCAAGCCATCATCTTGGCAAGGCAGCGGTCGTACACTTTGATGTGCCCGAACTTTTGCCTAAGGGCGATAAAAGAATTGAAACCAACGGTTCGGAAGAGGCCTTAAAGAAACTGCTTGACCGCAAGGCCGATGTGGCTATTTTGTGGGAGCCGGATGTTTCCAAAGCGCTTGCTAAAAAAGGAATAGTTAAACTTTTAGGAACGGACCAGACCGAACGTTTGATTGTGGATATTTTGTTGGTGAATAGAAAGTTTTCCGAAAAAAACAGCGGAGTCGTTAAAATGCTTTTGGAAACCTATTTCAAGGTTTTGAAGATGTATCGCGATGAGCCGGAATTTTTGAAAAAAGAAATCATGGCTCAAAGCGGACTTTCCGCAAACGCCGTTGATTCGCTCCTAAAAGGCATTCATTGGGCAACTCTTACGGAAAACGCCCAGGAGTGGTTTGGCATTTCGTCTGACGGCGGATATGCCGACCAGGGCCTTGTTGATACGATTGATTCAACCGTACGAATTCTGATGCAAAGCGGAGATTTTGCAAAAAATCCGATTCCTCAAGGAGACCCGTATCGTTTGACCGAAAAAGAATATATAAAGGAACTTTTCACCAAAGGTTTTGCCGGATTTACGACGCCGGGAGCAAAAAATACGGGACAATCATCCCCGGCCAATTCTTTGGAAGCAAGGTTTGCGCTTTTGGGCGAGGATGGCTGGAACGCGCTTCGTGAAATCGGAACGTTGAAAATCCAGCCGGTTACGTTTCAATCAGGAACGGCCGACATGGGGATTCAGGGTAAAGAAGAAATTGACCGCGTTGCCGAAACCCTGAAGCATTATCCGAATTTTCGGGTTGTGATTAAGGGGCATACCAGTATTGAGGGAGACCCGGTTATGAACCGGAATCTCTCACAGGAACGCGCCGAAAGCGTTGCCCGCTACCTTGTTGTTACTTATTCGGTTGATGCCAATCGGCTTCATGCCGTAGGACTCGGTTCAGAACGGCCCCTGCCAAGACAGCCAGGCGAATCCAGCCGGACTTATAGTTACCGCCTTCCGCGCGTGGAAATTTCTCTGGTATCGGAAGTTTACTAAATATGAAAATAAAAAATGAAGGAAGCAAAGGAGGTGGGCGTGATGGATGATAGCTGTGGTAATTTCGGTTTTGGCGAAACAGATGGTGGCGGTAGTTCGTGGGGAGGAAAGGAATCTCTAAAAGACATAAAACAAATAAAAAAAATCTACAAGAAAGGAGGATGCTTTAAAATGGACAAATTTTATGATGGCGGCATGGAAGGCGGTAGTATTGGCGGTTCCGGACCCTCAAAGGGTAAAGATAAACCGCTTCGTTCGCAAAAAGAAGTAGCGGCAAAAAAAGCAGGTCTTAGCCCCCCAAAAAAGGCGGCTATTAAACCGCCGACTCCTGCGGATTTTTCCCAGGAAGCAATCAGGAAGGTTGTTAAAAGTTCAACCATTCAGCATTGGACCACTCTTTACCCGATTGCCTTGGGCGCTGCGGGTGGTCTTGCCGCGTTCCTTATCAGCCCCGTCTTTGCCTTCGTGGCTTTGGGCGGGCTTGGTATCGGAGCAGGAAGCTGGGCCATTAATTACTTTGTCCGCAAAGATGCTCTGGCCGACAAGTATATCCGGCAGTTAAGAGAAGAGATGGCCAAGTATCGCGCCTCTCTTCTTGAAAACTTGCGGGAAGAACTTGCCGAATGCAGGGAAATCAAAGGCGGGGAAGAATACGCGCGCCAGGGCGAAGAACAATTTGTTCAGGTGAAAGAAAAATTTGAGGCGTTTCAGGAAATTCTTTCGCGAAAACTCAATCAGGGCGAGCTTACTTACGCCCGCTACCTCGGAACGGCCGAACAGGTGTATCTGGCTACTCTAGACAACCTTCGCGATATTGTGAATCTTTTGAGAAGCGCTGATGCTATTGATGTGGAGTATGTTGCCCGAAAACTTAAGGAATTCGAGCGACAGAAAAGTTCCAAACAGGATGATTTGGATGAAATCGCCGCTATTAAAAAGAGCAGGGATTTGTATGATAAACAGATGAATTTGGTCAATAAACTTTTGGCGCGCAATGAAGAAGCGCTGACGCAAATTGATGAAACAACTGCTAAGCTTGCTATGGAAATGAAAACAGGTTCGGAAGCCAGGGTTGACTTGGAAACAGCCCGTAAGGAACTTGAAGAGCTTGCCAAGCGGGCCCGGGAATATTCCCGGGATGCCGAGTAGCAAGAACTACCAAAAAAGAAGGGGCTGGCTATTCTGCAAAAAGCAGAAAGCCGGAAAGGAGAAAACGAATGCCCGAGATGGTTCAGATACAGGCAGAAAAACCATTGGTGGTTGCCGACCCGAATAAGGTAAGAGAAGACCTTGACTTGGTTGACCCGGAGAAGATTCAAGTTGACGAATCCGACCCGGAACTGGTTAAACAGGCTGAAGAATACGCGACAAAACTCGTAACCATTAATCCTAAAGATTTAAGGGGACGGGAAGACCGGAGGATGGCAGTTGAGAACGCCGGTCGTAAATTACAGCTTGATTTCATGAATAACGCCATGCTAAAAGAGCAGGTCAGGGTTTTGGCCAAAAAGGGCGCTGATGGCGGAGATGTTGCCAACGCCCTGGTTGACCTTAAAATCCAGGTGGAAGAGCTTGACCCTCATAAGTGGGATTTCGGGCCCGGATGGCTTTCGCGCCTTATGGGCAGAACCCCGGTCGCTGGAAAAGCCCTTAAGCGCTATTTCACGAAATACGAAAGCGCTCAAACGGTTATTGGCGCGATTGTGGCATCCCTGGAAAAGGGCAAGTTTGAACTCATTCGGGACAACAAAACCCTTAAGGATGAACAAATTAAGATGCGGGAACTGACTCTGAAGCTTGAAAAGCTGATTAAACTTTTGCAGCTGGTTGATAAGAATCTTGCCGGAAAGATTCAGGCCGAAACGGATGAAGAGAAGAAAAAATTCTTTCAGGAAGAGCTTCTCTTTACTCTGCGCCAAACCGTCATCGACAGGTTGCAGCAGCTGGCAGTGAATCAGCAGGGAATTCTGGTTTATGAAATCATTATCAGGAATAACCGCGAACTTGTTCGCGGAGTGGATAGGGCCAATACCGTAACCATCAATGCTTTGAATGTTGCAGTTACAGCCGCTTTTGCTCTTGCCAAGCAAAGGATTGTTCTGGACAAGATTATTGGAGTAAACAAAACCACTTCGGACCTTATCGCCAAGAATGCCGAACTTCTGAAAACCCAGGGCGTGGAAATTCATAAGCAGGCCTCGGAAGCCATGCTTGACATGGATAAACTCAAGTCTGCTTTTGCCGATATTCATGCCGCCATGAAGGATGTTGAGCGGTTTAGGATTGAAGCGCTTGACCGCATGGGCCGTACCATTTCCGAACTTGACCAGATGACGGTTGAGGCCGAAAAGTCCATCAAGAAGATGGAGCAGGGCAATCAGGTGCGCCCCTCTCTTCAGATTGAAGTTGAGTAATTTGTAAGAAACCCAACCCCAACCCCTCGACAAGCTCGGGGGGAACAACCAAAGGAGGCCTAATCCGCCAAAGGCGGACGGCCAAAAGGAGAAAAAGGAAATGGAGCGGAGAGAATTCGTTTTTGCTGGAGCGATTGCGGCATTGGCGCTATCCGTTACATTTTTCTTTGGCGTTTTCACGATGCCCAAGTTATCTGAAGCGGCTAAGCCGGAGAAGTATCGTATTGCCTGGTCTCGTTACGTTGGCTGGGAACCGTACGGTTATATGGAGCAGTCAGGAATCCTCAAGAAGTGGGCGCAGAAGTATGGCATTGAGATTGAACTGGTGTTTTTTACGGATTATGTTGAATCCATTAACCAGTACACCGGCGGTCAGTTCCATGGAGTCACCGTGACTAACATGGACACGCTTACTATGCCGGCAGTTGGCGGAGTGGATTCTACCGCGATTGTTGTTGGAGATTTTTCCAACGGCAATGATGGCGTGGTTCTGAAAAACGGCTCAAATGTCAGAGATTTGAAGGGCCGGAAAGTCAAGCTTGTTGAGGGGTCGGTGTCGCACTACCTCTTGGCCCGCGCCCTTGATAAAGAGGGCCGGGGTTTGACCGAAAGAGATATGACGCTTGTGCATACAAGCGACGCCCAGATTCAGGATGTATTTTTGAGTGATTCTGACTCGAGAGCCGCTGTGGTAACCTGGAATCCAATGCTCATGGAAGTTCGCACGGCCAAGGGTTCTAAAATGGTGTTTGATTCGTCCCAGATTCCTGGTGAAATCATTGATATGCTGGTTGTGAAAACCGATGCCCCGGACAAGCTGAAGAAAGCGCTGGCGGGCGCCTGGTACGAGACGATGGCTGTGATGTCCGCTAACGACAAAACTGCTGCCGCCTCTGCCGAATTCATGGCTAAGAACTCCGGAGCGACTCTTGCGCAGTTTAAGGCGCAGTTAAAGACCACGGCCATGTTTTATAAGGCCGCTGACGCAGTTGCCTTTACCAAGGGCAAGCAGTTAAAAGATACCATGGAGTACGTGCGGACGTTTTCGTTTGACCACGGGCTTTATGGCGAAGGAAAGAAGTCCAAAGATTTCGTGGGAATCCAGTTCCCGGACAAGTCGGTAATGGGAGATGCCAAGAACGTTAAGTTCCGGTTTGATTCAACCTACATGCAGCTTGCCGCCGAAGGCAAACTGTAAGTTCTTTAAAGAGGTAGTTCTTTTTTAAAAAATAAACATAAATAAACCCGGTTCATGAAGAACCGGGGTTTTATTTTAGTTATATTCCCTCGAGCAGTTCAAAGTTCTGCGTGTTGTTGAAAGTATGGAGAATTTCAACAATTTTAGCGTCGTCTTCCCGCAAGAATGAGCCGCCGGGAACCGCAAGACCTTCATCATTCAAGCCAATGCACACTGAAAGATTTTTGCCCTTGGCAAAACGCACGGCTCGCGTCACGTCGCTAAGATACGGCGGCCGGTATTTATTATTTTTAAAGGCCCCCTCCAGCGCGGTTCCTGTAGCAACATAGGTTGGATTCAAATGCATGTTAACCTTGATTCCGAACCGCATGGCCAATTTGTCCAGATAATCAATGGCATTTTTAATGTCTTCCATTGCTTCTTCGTCTGTCATTTCCGGAACCGGTTTTTGCATAAGGTAACATTTTAATCGGAAATTATGCCGGGCAAGTTTTTCCGCCAATTGTTCTATCTGGCTGAGCAAAAGCCCTTTTTTGAATACCTTGTTTCTAATATGGCCATCGTATGCTTCAAGCCCGATGGCAATCTCAAGGGTGGTAGGGGTTTCACCCTCCTTGAGAACTCTGGCCAGAAATTCAAGCTCTTCAATATCAACATATTCAATCCTTGTTTCCAAAGTGAGCACCGATAGGTTGGGAACGAGCATGTTCGTTTTCGCGACGAAATAAATTAGCGCGGTTGAAGAAAAAGTATCTTCATCAAGAACAGAGCCGTTGTTGCTTACGATAATCTGCCGGATGTTGGCGCGCTTACAGAGAATCTCGGGTTTTTGATAGACAAAATCAATTTGCGACATAAGCGCGCGGAAGTCTATGGTTCTTGAGGCCGAAAGCGAGGGCAGATTGCATCCCAAACATTTATTCCAGCGGCATGCTTTGGTATAAAAAATGATAAAAAGCATTAGGCCTTCCGGAGAACTGGAAAACCATGTTTCAATAGGTTTTGTTTGGTCTCGCGCGTTATCAGTACAATAAGTTTTTCCGAAAATCTGTTTTTCCGCTGTTTTCATTCCGGTATTTGGGCCTGTTTAGTTTAAAAAGAACATTTTATTTGTATCATAAAATACTTATCTTGTCAATTTTAGTAACTATTGACAAGATAGGTTTTTATGATATTATAGTAAATAGTCAATTTTAAGCTCTTTTACAGGAAAAAGAAATGAAGCGTGCAGCGTGGTTTTGGGGACTCCATGCCGAACCGCCAAAGTGGCTGAAAGTAGTTTTAACACTATTGCCGTTCATTATTCTCATAGCCATTTATCTTATTGCTTCACATATACGGCTTCTCGACAACCCCGACGACAAGTTTTTACCGTCTCCGACCAAAATGGTCGAATCGGTATACAGAATGGCATTTACCGAAGACCAGCGAACCGGCAAATATCTTATGCTTGAAGATACGATTGTCAGTTTGAAGCGACTTGGTACGGGATTGTCGTTGGCGGCCGTATTTGGCTTATTGCTCGGATTGAATATGGGATTGTTTCCGGGAATGAAAGCGCTGTTGTTGCCCTTTAATATATTTTTAGCCATTATCCCGCCATTGGCAGTTCTTCCTGTTCTCTTTATCGTATTTGGGGTTGATGAATTAGTAAAGGTTGTGCTGGTTTTTATCGGAACATCGTTTGTTATTGCCATTTCAATTTTGCGCACAGCCGAAAAAATTCCAAGAGAACAAATAACCAAGGCCTTAACTTTAGGCGCTTCACAGTTGGGCGTTGTTTATCGTGTGGCCCTGCCTCAAATGATGCCGGTTTTGATTAATGCCGTTCGGTTGTCAATGGGTGCCGCCTGGCTTTTTCTGATTGCGGCCGAAGCCATTGCCTCAACCGATGGTTTGGGTTACAGGATTTATTTGGTTCGCCGATTTCTGGCCATGGATATAATTATTCCGTATGTTTTATGGATTACTTTTTTGGGATACGCGATGGATTGGATTTTGAAAAAGTTTGTTTCCCGGAAATATCCCTGGTATCAAGTGGCAGAGGTTTAAGGAGAAAATCATGGTCAAAGATCCGAAGCCATATTTTCTTTACCTTGAAAATGTTCATAAGGCCTATGGCGATAAGATGGTGCTGGACGATATTGATTTGGCGGTAAGCAAAGGAGAATTTTGCACCCTGGTCGGGCCGTCTGGCTGCGGCAAGTCAACTCTTTTCCGGTTAATCTTGGGCCAGGAAAGACCGATATCCGGTTCCATCATGGTCGGAGGAAAGCCGGTTGGCTATCCGAATCCGGAACGCGGAATAGTGTATCAGAAATATCCGCTTTATCCCCATCTTTCAGTTTTGGACAATGTTTTATTGGGTCCGCGGTTTTCTACAGGAATTTTCGAGCGCTATAGCCGCCGCAAAGAAATGCGTGACGAGGCCATGGAATATCTTAAGAGGGTTGGCCTTGAGAATCACAAGGACAAATATCCGCATGAGCTTTCCGGTGGAATGCAGCAGCGGGTTGCTATTGTTCAGGCCTTAATTATGAAGCCAAAAATTTTGATGATGGACGAGCCGTTCGGGGCGCTTGACCCCAGCACCAGGGAAAATCTTCAGATTTTCACTCTGGAGATATGGGAAGAATTTAAGATGACCGTATTTTTTGTGACTCACGACCTTGAAGAAGCGGTATTCTTGGGAACGCGAGTTTTGGCTCTTTCGCAGTATTATAGCGACGGTAGGGGAAATAATTTTGGCCGCGGTTCAAAAATTGTGTTTGATGTGGCTTTGGCGCGCCGGGTAAACGCCACTGCCGTTAAGGACTTGCCCGAATTTCGCGGGCTTATTCAGCAGATTCGCCAGGATGCTTTTGATCCGGTCCACTTTCAGCATGTTACGCGCTTTAATCTTAAACACCCCGATTCTTTTCAGACGCTTACCGAAGAAGAAAGAAAGGATTTATAAATTTAAAAAAGCCGAGGATTTTTTCCTCGGTATTTTTTTATTGTTTATCTAGAATACCCTGAAAACTGTCATTCTGAACTTTGTGAAGAATCTCTGCGTTTCGAAATTAACTTAAATATTAAGACCTTTTGCAAAATAAGCTTTCGCGTTTTTATTGTCTGAGCTTGTCGAAGACATACTTTAATTTTATAAGATTTTATGCTGAAATTTTACCCTTCGACTCGGCTCAGGGAATAAAATTTCAGCGGAATCCTTATTTTGCAAAAGGTCTTTAGATTCTTCGCTTCGCTCAGAATGACGATAAACTGATTTTTGCGGTTTTCGGACGGTCAGGGAACCCCGTGTTTATTTTAAATATTTTGTTTTGGCGATGTTGTGTTCTTCCATGGTTTGGGAAAAAACGGTCTCGCCGCCGGGTTTAGATAAATAATAAAGATATTCGGATTTTTTAGGATAAATTGCGGATTTGATTGCCGAAAGCCCGGGATTGGAAATGGGGCCGGGCGGCAGTCCTCGGTATTTATAAGTATTGTAAGGAGATTCCAGTTTAGTATCGTCAGTAGAAATTTTTGCCGATGGTCGTATATTACATGTTTCATGTTTCATGTTACATGTTACTTGTTTAATATAGTTTATTGTCGCGTCCACGTTTAAACCAATTCCCAATTCCAACCGTTTCCATAAAATTCCAGAAATCAAAGCGCGGTCTTCCTCGCTTATAACCTCCTTTTCAATCAAAGAGGCCGTTATTATTATTTCAAAAAGAGATTTGTTGCGCCTTGCTATTTCCAATTGCAATTCCGGAACTACCTTTTTTTTAAAATTTTCCAGCATTTTTATAATAATTTCTTTGGCAGACGCGTTTTTGTAAATTTTGTATGTATCGGGAAAAAGATAGCCCTCCAGCCCTGATGTTTTTGGAACTTCCGAAAGAAAGGGAAAAAAAGAAATAAGTTTTTGCCATGACTCCGAATTTTTGCCCTTGGCAATTGTATAAAAATCGTTTGCTGACAAAATATTTTCTTTTTCAAAATATTCGGTTATATCGTCAATATTCCATCCCTCAAGAACGGTAATGACTTGTTCTGCAGCGCTTTCTGACGAAAGCCGTTTTACAATTTCAGGAATAGCAGAGCTTGAAGAAAATACAAAATTCCCCGGTTTTAAGTCACTATCCCTGCCGGTAATTGTTAAATATAAAATAAGCATCCATTTTGACCGGATAAAACCGTTATCTTTCAATTTTTCGGCAATAGCGCGCGAACCCTCGCCTTTTACGATTTCAACCGATTTTGAACCTTGAAAAGAAGTATGCGGAGTTAAAAGATAAGCCCAGCCGTAACCCAAAATAAAAAACCCGACAACGATTGCTTTGAATATTTTTTTTGATGAAGTATTCATCTTTTTATTTTAAGCCGCTAATTTTTTAAAAAAACGGCTAAAACCTTAATAAGCAACGGGTCTATTATTTACAAGCGGCACAAAACTAAATCCCGGAAATTCTTTTTCATTCCATTCTTCAGTTAAGGTTTCTTCAAAAAGCCAAATTGAGCCGTTGATTGGCGCTACGATTTTTCCTCCGGGCTTTAACTGGTTTTTCCATTCTTCGGGAATCTCTCGGCTGGCCGCGGCCGCGGCAATTATTTTATCAAACGGCCCTTCCGGCGGCAATCCGGCCGTTGCATCCTCACAATAAAATTTTACAATTCCGTTTGAAATAAACTTATATTTCTCAATGTTGGTTTTGGCAAAATCGCATAACTCCTTAATTCTTTCAACAGCCACAACAAGACCGTGTTTTGAATTTTGAACTTCGATTTTTGAATTTATTTGGGATTTAGAATTTTGGATTTGGAATTTTTTAACTATATATGCTAATAATGAGCTTTGCCACCCCGAGCCCGCGCCTATATCCAAAATTTTTTCTCCGGGTTTGGGGTCAAGCAATTCCAGCATAAAAGCCACCGTTAACGGCTGGGAAATTGTCTGGCTCCCCAGTATGGGCAGGGGATAATTTTCGTATGCTTCGTTTTTGTATTTTTCCAAAATAAAATCAGCCCGGTCAATATTTTTAAATGCGTCAATAATCCGCTGCGTTTTTAAATAACCGGAATCAATAAGTTCTTGTGTAAGGATGTTTTTATTCATACTAATATATTTTTAGCATTTTAGCGCGGATTTTAAAAGGACGCCGCCTCGTGTTTTTTATATTTTATATAAAAACCCCGCCTTTTGGGGGCGGGTGTAATTAAATTTTTTTAAAGAGTTCTTAATTTTTCGCAATTCGGAAAAGCGATTTTAAGAGTTTCAACCATTGTTTCGCAGGGAATAATCTGAACTTTTTGTTTAATTTCATCCGGGATGTCGTCTATGTCGTTTATATTGGCCATTGGAATCACAACTTTTTTCGCTCCGGCGCGGCAAGCGGCTATAAGTTTTTCTTTTACGCCTCCCACCGGGAAAGTTTCTCCCATGGCAAGCGTGATTTCACCGGTCGCGGCAAGTTCCGGAATTACTTTTTGTTCCGTAAAAAGCGAGTAAAGCGCCCAAAGAATGGCAATTCCGGCCGATGTCCCGTCTTTCGGCACTCCGCCATTGGCAAATCTTAGATGAAGATAAATTTTTTCAGGCAAAGACAAATTCGAAAGTATGCCGCCCTTTTTGAAAAGAAAGTCCCAGGCCGCGTCCGCCGATTCCTCAATCATGCGTCCGATATGCTGATTTTTTGGGTCAACCCCGGTAACCTTGATTTTACGATGACTCACTCCTTTATCGCGATATGCCGCTTCAACGTAAAGCACTATTCCTCCGGCGGAAGATACGGCCAGCATCGGAGCAACTCCCACGGGTAAGTTTTTCTTTAAATCATGCTTTTTAATAACTTTATCTTTTTTTACGAGATAAAGCAGGAGGTTTTCGTTTTTTATTTCCCAATCTTTTTGTCCCGTTTCCAGGGCCCTTCTGGTTATTTTTCTGAAAATGGCGTCTATTTTCCTTTCCAGGTCTCTTACTCCGGCTTCGGCGGTATATTCGTTTATGATTTCGGAAAGAACGTCTTTATCAATTTTTATTTTAAAAGGCCAGAGATTTTTCGCGCGCAGTATTTCCGTTTCGGAGTCCAGGCCGAATTCCAGCATCTTTTTAGGGATAATGAATTTTTCCGCGATTTTTATTTTTTCATCTTCGGTATAGCTTGGAAAATAGATTGTTTCCATGCGGTCAAATAGAGGTTCCGGAATTCCGTTTTCCATGTTGGCGGTGGTTATGAAAAGCACTTGCGAAAGGTCAACGCCTATGGCCAGATAATTGTCAACAAAACTATTGTTTTGCTCCGGGTCAAGGACCTCAAGAAGCGCCGCTTTCGGGTCGCCACGGGTTCCCTGTCCGAGTTTGTCAATTTCATCAATCATGAAAACCGGATTCATTGAACCGGCCCTGAGCAATCCTTCAATGAATCTTCCGGGAATGGCGCCGATATAAGTACGGCGATGTCCCCTGATTTCCGCTTCGTCGTCAATTCCGCCGACCGATGTACGGACGAATTTTCTGTTAAGGGCTCTGGCAATTGATTTTCCAAGAGATGTTTTGCCCACACCCGGAGGGCCGATAAAACAAATAATCGGCTCTTTCTTTTTAGGGTTAAATGATTTTGCCGCTATGTTTTCAACCACCCGCTCTTTGGGCTCTTCAAGCCCCCAATGGTCTTCATCAAGAATTTCCTTTATTCGCGTCATATCAATTGAGTCCTCGGTATATTGTCCCCAAGGAATTTTAAGAAGGTATTCAATATATTTTTCCGTAACCTGATATTCCGCGGCCTGGGGAGGGGTTCTGGAAAGGCGCTCCATTTCCTGTTTCACGATTTTTCTTGCTTCTTCGGACATTTTATCTTTCTTTTCATCATAGAGTTTTTCAAGCGGATGTTTGTCATTATCGTCGCCATACCCGTTTTTTTTACCAGCCCTGCCGCCAGCCATATCCATTATTCGTTGCATATCTTTAAAATATTTATTGTCATCTTGGGCAAGAAACGCAAGTTTGTCAAGGCGTTTAAGGGCCTTTGGTTCGCCAAGCACCTCCAATAATTTTTTTCGGCAAGGCCGCGGGGAATGATTAAAAATCATCGCGATTTTATTAAGGGTCGCGGTGAAACTGCCACGGTCGGCCATTTCTAAAGCAAATATTCCTTCTTCAAAAAAATACCGCAGAGCTGGAAAAAAGTTGCTGAATCCCGTATTAATTATTAATTCATAATTTTCGGCAATCATCTTTTTGAAAGCGGAAAAATTATGCTGAAATTTTTCGTCGCGCCAAATTTCCTCGGTCAAAGGAATATCCGCTATTTTTTCCCATCCGGCAAGAAAATACGGTTCTTCGTTTACCGAAGAAATTTTTTCAACCGTTTTCATTTTGCAGGGAAAAAGGCCCATGATTTCAATCTGCTGTTCGGTTTCTTCGCGGCGTAAAGCGCGAACTTCCCCGACAACGCCAAAAGTAAAACCATCGGTCATATTCGCGCCTGTTGAAGCAACAATAACGGCAGTAGCGTTTTCTACGACTCTGGCAAAAACGGGTCCAAGGTTTGTAGGAAACGTAACCGGGTTATCCGGAAAAAGAACAGTTTCCCTGATAATTATCAATGGCAAAAGCGGCGGCATTTGTTCGGTATGGTTTTCCGGTGACATAAGCTTTTCCTTTTGTTCTGTTTATAGGGGTTTTTCAAGGAACAATCATTGGTTGGATTATAGCAGGTATTTATATTTTGACAACCCTTGTTTGTTATTCTCGGTTATGTTATTCTAATAATAGTTTGCTCTAAATATAGGGTTTGGGTTTTAAGGATTAGCTTTTGGTACGAGGTATTCGGGTTCGTTCTAAGAGCTATAAGCTAAAACCTAAAAGATTGCTCCAAACAGATTTTATGGATAAAACACTGCTTGAACAATTAAAACAAAAACTTCTTGAAGAGAAAGTCCTTTTAGAAAAGGATTTATCTTCTTTTGCCAAAAAAGACCCTAATATGAAAGGGGATTGGGATACTGTTTTTCCACAAATGGGTGAAGCGCAATCCGGTTCGCATTCTTCTTTGGATGAATCCGCCGATGAGGTAGAAGAATATGAGAATTTGACAGCTAAAGAATTTACGCTGGAAACGCGTTTGGCTGAAGTAAACCGGGCGCTGGAAAGAATAAATAAAGACGGTTTTGGCTTGTGCCAAAAATGCGGAAAGGAAATTTCCAAAGAGCGTCTTTATGCCAATCCGGCCGCGGAGTTTGATATCGAATGCAGTTGAAAACCAGTCAAACTATCCGAAAACTCGTTACTGTTCGAGCTTGTCGAGAACTAAACCAAAACCTTAAGACAATACTCATCATTTAAAAATTTAAGCAACGCTCAGTGTTGCTTAAAAATTGAAAAAGGCCATTGTTTATGGCCTTTTTTGCATTTTCATTTGACTTTATTTTTCAATTATGCTATTATTAATATATTCTCGGGAAGATGGCAATTGTGCTATTTTTCCTAGCGAAAACCGATAAAAACCCACAGAAGGAGGGGTAACATGAAGTGGCTCATGGATTTTGGAGTGATTGGTGTAGTTCTTTTTTTCTTCGTGTTCATTACCTTCAACATCTTTATCGGCGGCTGGGCGGTGCAATATACGGTGCAGTTCTGGGGAACGTACTTCAAGGGCGTCCCCGTGCATGTGCCGTTCCTGCCGTGCATGGTCGCTGGATTGTTTTTCGGCGAGGTCGCTGTTCCAGCCGCTATCGCGACGTGGGTGTTGTCCTTCGTCCTGTAGCCGTGATCGTTCGTAGTAGGGGCGCGCGCGATAGAATCTCGCCGCGTCCTTTTTTTATAAAAAAATACCGCACACTCTTGGCGGGTTAGCCGGCTTTTATGTGCGGACTATTTATATTTTATATTCGCGTTTTAAATCATTTTACGCAATGTTCTGATGCGTTCCAAAACCGGAGGGTGGCTGTAATTCAGGAAAACATAGAAAGGATGTGGTTCAAGATTGGAGAGGTTGTCCAACGAAAGTTTTTTCAGGGCGGAAATCATAATTTCCGGATTTTTTGTGTTTTTTGCCGCATAGACGTCTGCTTCATACTCATGTTTTCGCGACAAGATATTCATTAAAACCGATTCAATCCTTCCTAAAAACGAATAAGCAAGAAAGAAAATAATCAATCCGGCATAAACTGACGGCTGATTCAGGCCGAAAGCTGTGAAAAATTCCGTAATCAGAAGAAAATAAGAAAACAGGAAAAGCATCAGGCCGGTTTGCAGAATTCCGAGAACCAAGCCGGTAATCATATGCCTTTTCTTATAGTGCCCGATTTCATGCGCAAGCACCGAAACTAGTTCCGGAATTGTTTGTTTGGCAATCAGCGTATCAAATAAAGCAATGCGCTTGTGCTTGCCAAAGCCGGTGAAGAAAGCGTTGGTTTTGCTGGAACGTCTGGAGCCGTCAATTACATAAATTCCCGAAACAGGGAAATTCAGCTTTTCCGCCAAATCCATAATAGATTTTTTCAATTCGCCTTCTTCCAAAGGAGTAAATTTTAGGAAAATCGGCATAAGCAAACGGGGTCCCAAAAAACTCACAATTAAAGAAAAAAGCGCTACCGCCAGCCACGCATAAATCCAGGCAAGGCCGCCGCCATATTGAAATAAATAAAGAACAGACGCAAGCAACGCGCCTCCAAGCAAAATTCCTAAAGCCAGCATTTTCAAAAGGTCAAGAATAAAAGTTTTCGGAGTCGTGCGGTTAAAGCCAAAACGCTCTTCTATTACAAAGGTGTGATAAATGCTGAATGGCAGAAAAATAAGCGCGTTTCCCAAGGTAAGAATGCCGATATAAAGCAGTCCAGTCCAGATTTCAGGAAAATTCCAGCTTCTTATATAGGAATCAAGCGTTCCGAAACCTCCGCCAAACCAGAAAACAAGAATTAGGGCAAAACCGAAAGTCAATTCAATCATCTGAAATTTTGTATTGGTTCTCGTGTAATCTTGCGATTTTTTGTATGATTCAACGTTGAAAACACCGGAAAATTCATCAGGAAGGTTTCTTTTAAGAGTCCGTAAATTAAGCAAATTCGCGGTTAAATCAAGGGCAAACTTGGTGAGCATCATTGTGATAATTAGTATTGCGTATATATTAAACATTTTTGTTGCCCTTTCATTGTAGCATATTAAAGAACTGAATATGTGGTTAATTTAATATAGTTGACAGAAAAAAGCAAATTGAGCTTGACAAGATAGATTATATATGCTATACTTAAAATAGTAATTGTTGTAAATTTCATTGTTTTTCCGCTCTAGAAGTTGGTTTTCCAATAAATAAAGTCAACTTCTGCGGCGGATGAACCTCCGCAGGTCGTCACGGATGAACCGTGTCGAAACTCATGGTGGGTGAACCACCAAAGAAAGGAGTACGTCATGCAAGAAGTACTCATTCTGGCGCTTGCACTTCTGTTAGGTGGTTTCTTCCTACGGTGGCGTGTCAATAAACGGGAGGAAGAAAACGTTTACAAGATCGCAACGACCCTCTGCGGTCCGTCTGTTCAGTCGCTACGAGGAAATAAGGAAGTGCTGATGACTGCGGTCGAAGAGTACATAGAGCGGCTGGGGTATGATGTCGGCGCGGCGGCTATCCAGCAGGAACGCGGACGCATCCGAGAAGTCGATCCGGCAACCCAGGCACAGCTCGACGAGGCCATGAGGAAGGCGAAAGAACCCTGGGCATCGGCACAAAAGGTGCTCCGGGATTCGAGGGAAAGCTGGGGTTACGTCGAGGGTGTGGTAGCCTACTGGCCCAACTGGCACGAAATGGAGCCATACGTCAGTTGGAGCAGAAAGGTCCACGCATCCTGGAAATGCCTGAGTAGCCCGAAAAGCTTCTCGTCGAGCCGAGCTCGACCCCGTCGAGATTAGCTCGACCCCGCCAAATGGTAAGACCTCTGGCGGGTTTTTTCTTTTTTAGTGTTGAAAGGATTTAAGTTTTGGTTTAAGAAAATAGCATAAATGCTGGTTTTTGTTACCATCACCACCAGTTGTTTTTTATCATTATATTTAGTATTATATAGTTGATATGTCTTTACACCGAAAAAAGTATCAAAATGCCGTTCTATACTTATGTCGTAAGCTAAAAGGCGAAGTGCGCGGCAAGAAAAAACTGGCGAAACTACTCTATTTCGCGGATTTTGATTTATACGAAAAAAGTCAGAAATCAATTACCGGCGATGTTTATTGCGCGCTTCCAATGGGACCCGTGCCTTCCGCGTTGGAAGAAATTACAGCCGAAATGATGAAAAAGAAATTACTCGGCATTGAGCAGGTTGAGGAACGAGAAGGATACAATCCAACTGAAATATATAAATGTATCGCTGAACCAGACCTTTCTGTTTTTGACGACGAAGAAAAGAAAATGCTGGATCGAATTGTTATTAAATATGGTCATCTCAACGGTAAACAATTAGAAGAATTATCTCATGCCGAAGCGCCATATATTGGTACGGAATTGCGGAAAGAAATTCCTTACGAATTGGCTTTCTATCGTGGTACAGATTTTAGTGATTTATGATTAAGTTTTTGTACCACGACGGCATTCATAAAGAAATCGCCGCCCTAGAGCGGCGATTTCGTACTATACGCGGCGGTCTTTCTGCGTTTGAACGATTGTGTGAAGTGCAATTTAATCCGACAAACCCGCGGCAAGTTATTGCGCCGGCAAAACTTCATCGTGTAACACAAAATGGTCTTTGGACGCTTTGGAAAATTGAGCTTGTTATACCAAATTCCGGCTTGCGCCCAAATCAATGGCCGCGCATGTGGTTTGTGGTAAAAGGCGCAATCATCGCTTTTTTGTGCATGTCTTCTCATGTTGATAATTATAATGACGAGGACATGGACCGTCTTGCTTTGTCGCGTGTATCGGATTTATTTTGATAATGTCCGCCGTTTTTTGCAGTCAATCGCGAATTATGCTGTTTTTTGAGATTGTATTTGAAGAAATAATTTACTTTTGTTAAAATAGCTGTAAGGTTGTAAATAGATTATTCTTTGGGTTAAATCGACTATTCAATAGGTTCTCCGCGGGGAAATTTATAATTTTATAATTAAAGTATGTTCTCGACTCGGCTCGAACAATATTGATTATTCTTCGAGTGAAATCGAGAAGTTACATTAATCATAAAATTCCCTGCCCTGAGCGAAGTCGAAGGGTTGACAAGCTCGAATAATAAACAAAATGAAAAAATATAATATTTTTATATCATTTTTAAGCTTAATTTTGGCCATTTCGGCTGTTTTTTGGGTTTTGGATACAAGGGCTCAAGATACAACCGGAAACACGGGGCAGGAACAAACCCAAGAATCAACCGAGGTCGTTGAAATTATAACTTCAGATGACCTTGGGGTTTTTGACCCGGGCATCCTGCCTACAAGCAGATGGTACTTTTTTAAAGAATGGGGCAGAGGAATACAGCGCGTTTTTACATTTAATGCTGTGGCCAAAGCCGCATTGGAATTGAAAATTTCCAATGAGAAAGCCGCTGAAGTTGCCAAAGTTAAAGAATTAAAACCGGATGATGAATCAGCCATTTCCAGGGCGCTGGAAAATTATCAGGAAAATCAGGGGCGGTTAAAAACGCGGCTGGAAAATTTAAAAGAAACCTCGCAAAATCCCAACGTTGACCGTCTTTTGGAGAATCTTGCCGAAAGAACTGTAAAACACGAAAAGCTTTTTACCGAAATTGCCAAAAAATTTGACGGATATGAAGATAAGAAAGGAATAAAGGAAAAAATTAAATCGGTTAGGGATGGACTTGTGGAAAGGGTTGCTGAAGCGGCCAAAAAAGATGACCCGGAAAAATTTGCTAAAAGATTTGAGAAAAATATGGCTGACGCGCCAATGCTTGAGCATCTACGAACTGTTGAATTTGTTGACCGTTTACAAGGGAAATTACCGGAAAATACCGAAGAACATTTTATGAAACTCCGCGAAAGATTTTCCCAAAAACTTGACGGAGAATTAAAAAATGCCTTGGAAAAACATGACCCCGAAGAAGTTAAAGAAATGATTAAGCGCGTGCCAGGAGATTTTGACAGGCACCTTATGATTATTGATGAAATACAGGCGAGAGCCGGTGAAAAATTTTCTCCATCCCTGGGGAAAGTCGCCGAAGAACTGAATAACGAAGTTGTAAAAGAAGGAGATATTAAAGAAAGGGCGGAAAAGCAAATGAAAAGAGCCGAAGAATTAATAAAGCTTCTTGAAGAAAAATTGGCGCGTTTGGTTGTTAACGAGCCGGTATTGTCTCAAGGAAAAAGAGAAATTCCAACAGGCGCTTCGGATATTGTTATCAATGAACCAGGAGTTGGCGCCGAAAGAACTGCTTGTGACGATAGAGTCGCTCCGGCATGTCCTGTTCCCCAAACCACGGAATGCAGAAACGGCAAATGGGCATGTATTGGCCCGGCAACTCCCACAAGAAGGTTTGCCATTAACGAACCGGGCGTACCCAATAATAAAAAGGAACAAGTTGAACGAATGCTGGATCAGGCCAAAGTTCATTTTCAAAAAGCCAGAGAAGCTTTTGACAGAAGTGAATATGGCGTGGCTTTCGGACTTGCTCGCTCCGCGGAAGTAGCGGCAAGAAACGGATTAAGAATGCTTGAGGGCGATATGATGGGCCCGGGCGGGGCTCAAATGCCTATGCCCGGCCTAACCATGCCGATGAATCCGGGTGAAGCCGTAGCACCAAAGTCCGGAGAAACCGGGATTAAGCGCCCGCCACTGGAATCAAGATGCGAAATTTTTCAGCATAATCAGTCCGATTTGGAATTTAAGCTTAAAAATCGTCAAATCAGCGAAAGTGACTTCAAACTTAAATTAGAGGCATTACGAAAAGAATTTGCTTCTTGCGTTATACAATCCGTGCCTTCTCTCCGTCCTTCGGATATAAAGCCATTGCCAATACAGCCGGCTTATCCTGTGCTATCCGCGTGTGAGCAAATAAAAAGGTCTTTGGCTGAACTTTTGGAAATATTTAAGGCCGGAAGAATCAACGAGCAAGATTATAAGTTAAAATATGAAGCTCTGCAAAAACCGCTTGCCAATTGCGTTTCGCAATCTGTTCCTCCCGCAATTCCTTCTGCAACCGGACCGGTTCCGATTCCGCTTGAGCCGACAGCGGTTTCTCCGCGAAATTCAACCGGAGGAATAGTTTGTACCCAAGAATACAGTCCCGTATGCGGCGCTAACGATAAAACTTATTCCAATGCCTGTTATGCCAAAATTGCCGGAGCCGGAGTGGCTTACGCCGGAGAATGCAGGGCAACAACGGCTTGCACCGATGAATATAAACCGGTATGCGGCGCAAACGGAAAAACATATTCCAACGAATGTTTGGCCAAAGTTGCCGGAGTTGCAGTTAAGTATGCGGGTTCATGTACCCAATTAACTCCGACATCCCCGAATTATTAAAACGCGAACAACTCAATTAAAAATAAAAAACTGTCCCGAATTTGTCAAGGGGCAGTTTTTGATTAATTTTTTAAAATTACTTTGAATTACGAAATGTCTTCAAATCGTCATTGCGAGGAGCGAACGGAGCAGTAGCGAAGTGAGCGACGAAGCAATCTATCTTTTTATAAGTAATAGATTGCTTCGTCGCTGCGCTATGCTCCTCGCAATGACGTTTCGTAATTCAAAGTAAAATTAGCAACATTGAGTATTGCTAAAAATCAAAAAACCCAATGAAAGATTGGGTTTTGGAATTATGCTATTTTTTCTGCCGAAGGCGGATTTCTATTCTCCGTAGCAGAGCTACTGCGGAGGACGGGCGTCTTTTGGCAAAAAAATTATAAATACTGACCCGGCGTTTTCCCCGAAGTTCTTCCGCCTTCCTTTTTGGCATTGGCCATGATTTCCCGGTTTTGCTGGATTAGTTTCGCGGCCTTAAGAAGGTATTCGGCAGGCACATTTTCCAATTTGCCGCTTGAGGCCATGTCAGCCGCGTTTTGAATGGCGTTCTTGATTTCCCGTCCGTCAAGTTGAATTGAAGTAATTTCATTTAAAATAGTTTCGTTCATGCCGTCAATCGGCAATTCGCTTGGCATGGTTACTTCCCAAATTTTTCTGCGTTTGGCCTCATCCGGAAATTTAAAGAAAAACATGGCTCTGATGCGTGATTCAATGGCAATGTCAATGTCAAACGGCCTATTGGTGGTAAACCAGATGATGCCCCGTTCCAAACCCTCCAGGTTTCTAAGAACTGCCGTAATGCGGATGTTGGAGTCAATTGCTTCCAAATCCCGCGAGCGAAGTATTGATTCCGCCTCATCAATGACCGTAACCGAATTCCAGCGGGCGGTCCGTTCAATTACGTTTTTGAAATTTGCTTCAAATAATGAAGTATGCAGCCCTAGATCCATGGAATTTACTATATAGAGAGGCCGGCCTAGAAATTCCGCCAAAGCTTCTCCGGTCATTGTTTTGCCCGTGCCCGGAGCGCCATAGGCAAGATAAATTTTGCCCCAGCCCTTTTGGAAATTGGCAACTCCCCAGCGCTTCAAATCCTTTTCCTCGCTTTTTGCCAGCGAAATTATTTGTGTTCTTAAGTCGTCATCAAGTATAACGCGGTTGAACAATTCGGGCTCAAATGCCCTTTTGCGGATTTGCGACCTGTTTAGGTCAAAATGCGCCCTAAATGAAGGAAAATATATTTTGCATTTATCGCCGTAGGCGCCGAAGGGGATGGAAAAATTTTTTACCAGAATCTCTTTGAAAACTTCAACAGAAGCGTCAAGACCGAGCAAAAGAAGTCCGCATTTTACATGTATTTTGTTTATGAGGTGCGATGAATTGATGTTGTCAAGGCTTCCCGCGCTTTCAACTGTCGGCAAATCAATTATGCCCTTAGCGCCTTTGGGGAGCCGGAAAACCGCGGCTCCCATCATTCCTTGTGCGGCTATCATAATTTCATCAACGGTTTCTACGGCTTCTCCGTCAGGAAACGCGTTTAATTCTCTCGCGGGCATTTTCCAATTATCAAAGTAAGTTTGTTCATTTTCTACTTCCGCAAGGTCTGTAATTCTTACTGCCATGATAGTAGCACCGGTGGCCAGCCGGCCGTCGTTGTCAAGGGATAAACACCTTGCTTCAATCGGAATATCTTCCATGCTCAAATAAAATTTAAAAATTTCTACTCCTTGAACAAAAACTAGAGAGCCGGGGCCTAATAGCCGATAGCGGCTTGTTTCTTTAAGCCGGAAAATATGTCCCGGCGCGGGGAATTTAATTCCTCTGATCTCAAGCCATGGCCCGGTTTTAGGAAGCGATTTGATTTCAGATTTAAGCTCTTTAAGCTCTTGGGCGGTAAATTCTGCTGATTCATTTTCTTCTTCATCCTTCTTATTCAGATTGCCGACAAAACCGAAGGTCAGTATTTTTACAAAGAACTTTCCAAGCAAGAGAAGTTTTGCCCAAAAACCGTTTTTCTTTTCAGGAGAGCTCATTATTAGCCCCTTTTTCGGATATTAATCGTGCTTCTCTTTAGGATAATCAGTAGCAAAAAATAATTTAATTGTCAAAAATTGTTTTCATTTTCTTATTTGCCTTTTTACGGCAAATTTTGTAGTTTGATAATATAATCTAATCGCTCTTTGACACGAAAAACGATGAAACAGAAACGCCTTTTTATCGCCGCGTTTTTATGTTTATCGCTAATTATGGCGATGGCGGTTCATTCAGTTTTTGCCCAATATGATCCTTCCCAAGATTACGGCGTGTTCGAAGTTCCATCATCTTCTTCTTCGCGGCCCGGCCAGGATTTAACTTCCGGTAACTGGTTTATTTTCCACTCCATTTGGATAATAGTGTTGGTTACGCTTTTTATGTTTTTCCGCAGCAACCGCGACAGAAAATTGAAGGTAAGGATGCCGGATGGAAAAAAAGAAGATGAGAAAGAGGGAAAAAGATTCAGTAAAAAACAGGCCGTGTTTGTTTTTGTTCTTGGCGTAGTTTTGGCGGTTTCGTTTATTATGTTGCTGACGAATGCTTCTTGGCTTTTGGCCGGCGGTCTTTTGTTTGCTCTTGGCGCGATAGTTTTTTCAAACTGGGAAGCTTGTCAGGGCTTATTTCATTCATCATTTTCCGGCAATGTTTCTTCGCATCTTGTTAAAGATGAAGAAAAAATCACGACCTTTAAAGATGTGGGCGGGCTTAGCGAAGTCATTGAAGAATTCAGCGACGTTGTTTCGCTTTATAAAAACAAGGAAGAAGCCAAGGCGTGGGGCATTCGCCTGCCTAAAGGAATTTTGCTTATAGGTCCTCCGGGTTGCGGGAAAACTCTTGTTGCGAGAGCCGTGGCCGGTGAGGCGGGTCTTAACTTTCTTGATTATTCCGGAGCTGAAATCGGAAGCAGTTACGTCAGAAGCGGCGCGGGAGATATTAAAGGTTTATTTGATAATGCCAGATCCATGCAGCCTTGCCTTATTTTTTTTGACGAGATTGACGCATTGGGAAGAAAGCGCGGTTATGACACCAGCGGAGAATTTGACCACGCCACAACAGAACTTTTGCATCAGATGGATGGCCTAAGAACGAAAAATAGCGATATTCTGGTACTGGCCGCGACAAATCGCGAAGATATTCTTGACGAAGCTCTTTTGCGTCCGGGCCGTTTTGACAAGAAAATCCTTGTTCCGCCTCCGGATACCGACGGCCGCGAGTCTATTCTTAAAATTCACACTGCCAATAAAAGCTTGGCCCATGATGTTGTTCTTCGTGAATTGGCTTTAAAAACCCCGGGATTTACAGGCGCTACTTTGGAACAGTTAACCAATGAAGCGGCTCAGCTTGCGCGCCACCGTTTTGAAGAAGAAAAAAATAAAGCCGGCGTTGTCGGAAAAGTTATGGAAGCCGCCCAGTCGGTTAAGGATAGAATTTTTGGAGAGCCGGAACGGGTAATCGTCAAACATGACTTTGAAGAAGCGATTTTAAGGGTTCAGATGGGTCCTGCCAGAAAATTAATCATGAGCGTGGAAGAAAGAAAAATTGTGGCTTATCATGAAATGGGCCATGCTGTTGTAACCGTAGAAAAAGGCATAGAGATTTTAGAAAAAGTAACTTTGATGCCGAGAAACTGGGCCTTGGGCATGACCTTAAGCAGAAGCGAAGAAACGAGTTTGCCTTCAAAAGAAACAATTTTAGCCCGTATTACATCTCTTCTTGGCGGGAGAGCTGCGGAAGAAATATTTTTGGGAAGAAATCGCATTACTACCGGCGGCGGAAACGATTTTGAAAAAGCTGAGGAATTAGCCAGAAAAATGGTTTCTGAGTGGGGTATGGGTAAGTTCGGACCTACCATATTTTTTAAGTCGGGGGCGGGATTTTTCGGCTCACGGCCGATTAGCGAACAAACGGCCGCGGAAATTGATGGAGATGTACGGATGATTTTGTCTGAATGTCTGGGAGAAGCTAAAAATATTATCGTAAGCAGGAAAGAAGAAGTGCTTAAGCTTGCCGAACTCCTTCTTACAAAAAACGCGCTGGACGCTAAAGAAATTACGGAAGTTTTGAATAACGGTAAAAACAGGAATGAATTAAAAAGTGAAGCCCGCGAATAATCCGCGGGCTTTTTTATTGAGGCACTATCCAGAAAGAATTTTTGCCTTTTTTCTTTTTTTCCTGCTCTATCATTTTCTGTATCTTTGCAAAAGCATGGCCAATCAGCCTTGCCTCAGGTTTTTCTTTGTCCGACATGATGCCGCGCAAAAAACCCATTAAAGCGCCCATCTCGTTTTTAAACGCTTCCCCGCTGTAATCTTTAAGCAGTTCTTTCAAATTCGCGGCCGCACTCCTAAGGGACTCTTCCAGTGCCCTTTTGGGGTCAATTCCCCGTGAAATCTTTTCCTGAAAAATTCTGTCAGCTTCTCCTTTGGGCGAAGAAAGAAATTCAAGAGTTTGCCGGGCGATTTCCCGGTATTGCTCTTTTATCCATTGGATTCTTGCTTCAAGTGTTGCTCTGGCAAACGCATTGTCAAAATTGTAGGAGAGGAGCTTTTCAAGGTTTTCCGGAGGCACTTCCATGGTTTTCGGGTCAAATGATTCTAAAATATCTTTCCAGTCCAGCCGGTCTCTTACGAATTTTTTATCGTCATATTCCCGTGTTTTTACTTTAACCAGCACTTTTTTCCCTTCAGTATCGGAATATTGGGCCATAACGCCTTCCAGATTCGCGGCACTCCCTTCCTGCTGGAGCATCCGATAAATATCGGCAATGGTTTTATTGGGAAAATCCGCGGTCACGTCGCGGGCTGTTCTTGTGCCGAGTTTCCTTGCGGTTTTGCCAACTTCATCCCAATCAGCCGGCTCTCCGGTTTCAGGAATAATGCTGTTTAAAAAAACGAGGTCCTGTTTTCCGCCGTAATCCACGATGTGGGAGTCATTAGGAAGAATAATTTCAAAAAGATGTGTTTTGGCCTGGTCCAGTGCTGAAGTATCCATTCGGCCAAGCATTTCATAGACCGGTTTGGTATATTCTTCGCTCTCAAAGCTGAATTTAGTGGCAACTCTCCATTTTTCTTTCCAAAAATAAACGATGCCAAGCGAACCATTTGCTTTTTCAAAAACTTTTTCCGGAGGAATTTCAAGTTTATCAAGAGGAATTTCGTCTCCGGCCTTATGCGTTTTTTCAAAAGGACGTGCAACAATATTGCCCTTAGTATCAATAATAAGTCCCCGAAATTCCCTTAATACGGGATATTTTTCCCAAGCATTGCATGCTTCGGTAATGCCGGAATAGGTTGTTAAAATCAATCCTTCGTATTCTCCGGTGCCGTGTTTTATCTCAATAAATCCTTGCTGTCGCGCGTATTCAATGAAAGCAAGAAGTTCCTGACCTCGCGGTAATTCTTTTCCCGTAAGTATTTCATATTTTTTCAGAACACTCGGCTCCTCGGCCGAAGCAAATTCAAGCTCGGGGTAATACATTCCCCAAAGTTTTCCTTTTATTTCGGCGTTGGCGTCAAGAATGGTGGTTCCGGCAATTAAATCAGTTATTGGTTCTTCCTCATGGGTGTGTCCGCCGACAATAAGCACATCGGGGTCGTGCGCTACGGTGTTATGCAATTTCCATACTTCGGCCCGGCCGCCGACAAATCTTCCGCTTCTGGCCCCATGAATTATTTGGTGCCGTTCTCCATGGGCCTTATTTCCTTTTTCATCCTCATCATCATTTTCAGATTCGGCGAATTTTTCTTCCGGCCTCGGGATTCTTGGAAGAGAGGCGTGCGCTACAACAACTCCTTTCCATTGAGCCACGACCGGGGCTTTTTCAAGCACCTCAATAATTTTTTGGAGGGAGGCCGGCTTAAGTCTTCTTTTCAATTCCTGAAGTGTGGAGCGGGTTTCTTCCGAGTTAACTTCTTTGCCCCTTAATCCTCTAAGCAGATTTTCATCATGATTACCCTTAACAAGAATGGCCCTGTTGGCGCGCACCAGGGATGTTATGTATATGACCGCTTCGGCGTCATACGGCCCCCTATCTGCCATATCGCCAACAAATACAATGGTTCTTTTTGGTTCGCTTTCTCCGGATTTTTTCTTGGTAATATTTTCTTTCCTGACTTCACCTGAAAGTTCTCGCATGGCCTTATAGCATCCCTGAATATCTCCCATGATAAAAAGCGGACTGTCTTGGGGCGCGTCGCGTATCACTTCAACCCTGAATCTTGCGGCGTCATTTTTGTTAATGGTCGTCATAAGCGGCGCTACTCCCGTTTTTTCTGATTCGGCTAATTCTTTTGGCAGTTCCTGTGTTTGGGCGTCAGGCACAATGCGGATAAATGAAACAGGTATTTCAAGCTTGCGTTTTTCCGCGTTGTTTTTTACCGCCGATTCCAGTTCTGCTGTATACGGAAAGTTCGGAGGATAGGAAACAACGGTGGTAAGATTCAGCCAGAGGCGCTGGCGCAGAATATTTTTCATCATATCCGTTACTGCCCGGTCAGTAATATTGGTTTTAATACGGCGGGCAATATTTTTTGCGTCAATAATCTGGTGTGGTAAGAAATTTTCTTTGGAAAAGGTTTTAGTTCCTGCACCTTCTTCGTTTTCAAGAAACAAAACTGAGCCGGCTTTGAGCGGTATAGTTTCAAGTTCTTCCGGAATTTCTTTTCTTAAAAATCCGGTTTCGGCCGCGGTAATCATTGCTTCAGCCACTCCCGCTTCTTTATAAAGTTCTTTATCGGCCTCGAGCGCTTCGGCATCGTCTTCCGGCAAGGCAACTGAAACCGTATCAAATTCATTTGATTTTATGGCATGAACCGCATGCACGTGCTTGCTTCGCCTTAAACTTGCTTCAGCTGTCTTATGAGCGCTTCCTCTCCTTTTAATATAGCTTTCTCCGACATTCTTTTTTCTGGCGTGATCACGCTCTACACTTTCTTCGGCACTTACATCAAGAAAAATTGCTTCAACCCTGGCGCCGTGAGCTTCTGCCGCCTGATAGAATTGGGCCCTGGTGTCTTCGGAAAGATTTTGGGCGTCAACTACGGCAATTTCTCCCCGGCGCAGTCTTTCTTCAACAAGCGTTTTGGCAATTTCAAAAGCTTTTCCGGAGACCAGTTGGTTTGCCGGGTTATTGCTGATTTCCTGGCGGATACGGTCGGTGCTTACAATTGTCTCAGCCGGAAAATGATTTATCGCAAAAGTGCTTTTTCCGCTTCCCGGAAGGCCGACAATAAAAACCAGCGTTTTTTTGCCGATTACAATTTCTTTTTTAGATTCCGGAGATTCAGTTCTTTTGCTTACCGCATTTTCCGAATTAAGTTTTTCGCTGTTTTTATTAAAATCCATATTGGTTATTGATTGAGGAATTTCAATTTTACAATAACATTACTAATTTTAATAGACAATAAATTCCCCGGTTCTTTCATCAAATGGCCGAGCTAATCGACCGGGCGTAACACAAAGCGCGGATAGAAAATCTGTCCGCGCTTTTTTAGTGTCTTCATACAATTCCGCTCGTACTGCCTACTTTATAAAAAATTCGGCATCAACTTACCGCTCGGGCACGGAGAATTTCTGTCGTGTTCTCGCTTGTAGCGACGGGTTTTTGGCTTTCTCTGTTAGTTTACGCTAACAACAAAGTTGTGCTCGTTACTTCCTCCTCGGCAATCGTTGACTGTTGCTGTGACCGTATATGTTCCGGGGCTTGACCATGTGTGATACTCATTAAACGTCCATCCTTGCTTGTTTTGCGGATTCGGAGATTGGCACGCTCCGGCAACTCCAGTGCCGTCGCCCCACGAAACTCCCCATGAGAGATTGTCGCCGTCAGCATCGGTGGCGCCCCAACTAAACGAAACGGACTGACCAACCCTGACGTTAACTGGAATGGCAGGAATGCTGTTGATGACTGGAGAATTGTTGGTGGTAGTACCGCTTACAATTTTAAAGTAGTTATCGCTTGAATCGCAGATACTGGTTCCGGTCTGGCAAACTTGGACTGTATATGAACCGTCAGGGGCCACGCCGCCAGTTCCAGTTCCGAGAACATTCAAATATTTACCCACTGACCAACTGTACGAAGGACCATACACGCTTTTTGCAATCGTATACGGCGAAGGATAATAAGCGGGGCATAAATTCGTAGTGCACGGCGGGTAGTAAGGGAGTAATTTGATGTCAAAATATTTCGGCGCTTGAGGCGCGCATGCTGCTCCGACCGGACATAACGGAACTGGTGTATTGTCCTGCCATTTGATTGTCTGGGTTGTGCCTTTTGTCCAAGTTTCTCCCCCGTTTGGCGAGATGACAGTAACGGATGTCTGAACAAATTTGCCCACCGTCACATTGAAAGTATGCGCGTCGCTTCCGCCTTTGCAGTCGTTTACCGTCGCTTTGACTGTGTATGTTCCGGCCTTTGACCAGCTGTGAAAAGCCGTAAAATTAGTACCGGAATTTGTACCGATAGTTAGATTAGACACGGGAATGGCGCAAACGCCCGCAGACCCGGCGCCATCTCCCCAATTAACTGACCAGCTTAAATTATCTTTGTCGGCATCCGTGGCATCCCAGGAAAATGATACGGACTGATTAAGTTGAATTGAAGACGGCATGGCCGGAATTCCGTTGATGACTGGAGGATTGTTTGTGCTCGTGCCTCCGCTTATAATCTTGAAGTAGCTATCACTTGAGTCGCAGATACTGGTTCCGGTCTGACAGACTTGGACTGTATATGAACCGCCAGAGACAATACCACCTGTGCCAGTTCCGAGAACATCCAAATATTTACCCACTGACCAACTGTACGAAGGACCATACACGCTTTTTGCAATCGTATATGGCGCAGGATAATATTCGGGACATAAATTCGTAGTGCACGGCGGGTAGTAAGGGAGTAATTTGATGTCAAAATACTTCGGCGCTTGAGGCGCGCATGCTGCTCCGACCGGACATAACGGAACTGGTGTATTGTCTTGCCATTTAATCGTTTGGGTAGATTCCTTAGCCCATGTCTCTCCCCCGTTCGGAGAAATGACGGTGATGGAAGAAACTGATGACACCGAACCCACGGTTACTCTTGCGGTTGCAGCGAGAACTGCTCCAGATGACGGTTTATACGCAGCCTTAATATCTGCCGTGCCGTTTGAAATTCCTTTGACTTGAGCACTGGTATACGAATGACCAGTAGTATCAGCTATCGCAACACCAATTATTGAAGCAACGTTGGGGTTACTTGAAGTCCATTCTGCTTCTACAGGGAATCGAGCAGGCATAACTTGCGGGCAAGCGAATCCTTCCGGGCACTTCGGCATTGGCGGCTGGTAAAAGGCCTGAAAACTTTTACTCTCGTCAACTGCAATAGACGCAGATGACGGTTCGATTTCTAAATAGCCGGCGTTTATTGATGGCGGAATTGGTCTCGGCACCGGAGTAGGACACGCAATGACCATTCTTGTGCGTGTCTGCGGGCCTACAACGCCGTACCCAGTTGTTGCGGGGTTTCCCGAAGACACCACTCCTTGCTTTGTCTGCCATCGCTGAACTGCTTTTTCAGTAAGCAAGCCGTAATAACCGGTTACCAGCCCTTCTGGATAGATGTTCGGGTCGTTGGCTAGCATTTTTTGTAATTTAGTCACTTCTCCCCCCGTGCTCGCGTCGCTCACACCCGGGTAAAGTCTTTGCGAAAATTCAGGACATTCCGAAGAAACAGGGATTGTGGTAGGCACGGGTTCCGGCTCACTCGGAGTTATACCGCTCGGAGTTACACCGCTTAACTGTCGCTGGAGAGCTGTGATTTGCGCTTTTAATTGCATGATCTGCTCCTGCAATTGTTGAATGATTTGCTCATTAGTTTGAGATGAAACAGGATTAGCGATAAAGAAACTAATGCCAATAACCACAGCAACAGACAGAACTGTGAATAGTTTTATTTGTTTGTTCATATTTAAAAAATATGGTTAATTTAATTTTTCTTACGACCCGTATTAATGATATTAAATATAATGTAAGTTCGTCAACAGGGCCAAAAATTTGTCGTTCTAAGCGAAGCGAACCAAAATCCCTTGACCTCTTTTATTTAGTGGGCAATAGGGTTCGAACCTGTGGCCACTATAATGTTTGCCCCGTTGCAAATGGGCATTGCAGGGATCGAACCTGCGGCCTCTTCGATGTGAACGAAGCGCTCTACCACTGAGCTAAATGCCCGTGCCCATTTGTAACGGGGTGAAAATGCAGTGCTCTACTGCTGAGCTAACCGTCCAATTTGATTTCGATTTCTAATGAAGAATCCCGTAAAAAACAATAACATTGCTTTCGTTTTGTCTTTTCAACAAAACCCCGGGGAAATTTTTTACGGAAATTGAAGATGATTTCTTAAATTTCCCGCCAAAATGAAGCAGTTCATTTTGGCCCACTTCGCTAAGCGCCCATATCACATTTGCATTTTACGCCGTAAATATGTAAAAATCAACGGGCTGGTCTTTGATAAAACACGAAAAGAGGTAAAATAAAAACATGGCAGTAACAATTGTAGTCGGAACACAATGGGGAGACGAAGGCAAGGGTAAAATCGTTGATATGCTGGCGCAGGAAGCGGATGTTGTTGTGCGATTCAATGGTGGGAATAACGCGGGACACACTATTATTGACCCTGAACGGGGCAAATTTGCCTTACACCTTGTTCCAGCAGGTATTTTTAATCCGAATACTTTGTGTTTGATTGGCAGAGGAGTGGTAGTGCATCCGCCGACCCTGCTTGAAGAAATGAAAGAGCTTGAGTCCAAGGGCGTATCTTTGAAAAATCTGAAAATAAGCCCATTCGCGCATTTAATCATGCCATGGCATTTGGCTGAAGACGCCGCCGGAGAAAAAGGCATGAAAATCGGCACCACCCTTCGGGGAATCGGGCCGTGTTATCAGGATAAGGCCGGAAGGTGGCGGGCAATTCAGGTTGGCGATATGCTTGACAAAAAACATTTTCTGGAAGTGCTGGAAAAAATTTCTGTGCTGAAAAGAAAAGAACTTTTAGCCAAATACGGAAAGGGGTCTGGAATTTCATCTTTTGAAAAAATAAGAAAGGAATATTTTGACGCGCGTGAAATAATGTTTGAGCATATTGATGACACTGACAAAATTGTAAAACAAGCGCTGGCGAAAAAGGAACATATTTTGCTTGAAGGAGCGCAAGGAACTCTTCTTGATATTGATTACGGAACTTATCCGTTTGTTACCTCCTCCAATACCACGAGTATTGCCGCGTGTTTTCTGACCGTAATTAATCCTAAGGATGTTACGCGAATTGTCGGACTTGTTAAGGCCTATCCGACCCGTGTTGGCACCGGGCCATTTCCAACTAAATTAAACGCGAAAGACGATGAAAAATTGCGGCAGTTTGGCAAGGAATTCGGTGCTACTACAGGACGCCCGAGAATGTGCGGATGGATGGATTTACCTCTTTTGAAATATGCCGCCGAAGTCAATCATTTGACCGAAATCGCGCTTACGAAGATGGATATTCTTGGTTTGATGCCGGAGATTAAAGCGTGTGTTGCCTATAAGGGGATTGGGGGCGAAATAGGCGCCCGCGAATTTTTTAATTTGTCGCGAATGAAGCCGGAATACAAGAATTTTTCCGGCTGGGGAAATCTTGAAGGTTGTCGTTTCAAGGATGAATTGCCCGGCGAGGCGCTTCGTTACATTTCCGCTATTGAAAAATTCGTCAAAGTTCCCATCCGCTACATTTCCATCGGCGCTGAAAGAAAAGATATTATTGCTTTGTAGAATTTTAGAAGCCATGATAGACGCCAGTCAGGAACGCCACACTAAACGCCAAATTTTAAACCGCCTTTCGGCGGTTTTTTAGTGCGTCTAGAATTGCGCAAGGTTTTGCATTTAATTTTGCTTCCAAGATTTTATTGGTAATGATTGTTAATATCAATTATTTCCACGGAGTTATTTTCTAGGAAAATAAAAATTGCCCGATACTTTCGGTCAATTCTGAAACTCCAGAATCGCATTTTTTGCGGCTCTAAAAGTTCGGTTTCTAAACTCGGGTGAAATGGATTTTGCTCAAACAAAAATTTTTGTTTTTCAAATTTTTTCTCAAGACGTCTTTTGTTAAGATATTTTTTTAGATCCTCGCGGATGGGTAAGATTTTCATGAATTAAAATACGAAGAGCGTTTTATCCCTTTTTCTAAGCTTTTCAGAAATTTTTGGTTATATTTTTCCGCTACTTTAAAAGCAGAAACGATTTTTTTTCTGTTTTTTTCCGGCGGCGGCGAGAACAAATCTCTTTCCATCATTTGGCGAAGATAATCGTAGCGAATCCTTTTTTCAACAAGTTCCTGATATTCTTTTTTTGGAATGGTTATGGTGTTCATGGTTATATTATAGCTTTTTATGATATTTTTATCAATCGTTTATTTTAACTGATTTCAATAATTTGCGTTTAGTTTTACGCAATTGGTTGCGTTTAAACTTGCTTTTAAAGTAATTCTAAATATGCATTTTATTTATTAATTTTTTATGCGGATATTCTAAAATGTCTCGTACAAAACGGTCATACATATCCATGCGGTATTTGAATTCTTCGGTGGGCATAACTACGTAGTTCAGTTCTTTGCCGATTTCTGATTCAAGCCATGAAAAAAAGTTGTTGAGCCGGGCCTTTTTTAGTTTATCTCCGACCAATAGTAAATCGGCGCGGGAATTTTCCGAGTTAATAAAAATTCCGGCAAGAATGGCAAGTTTTACTCCTCCGAGAGAATTTAACCGACGCAAAAGATGGGAACGGTTAGCTGGAGCCGCTTTCAGGGCAAGAAGCCGCAGTTCCGGAAAAAACTGAAAGTCCTTATTTACGAAATATATTTGCTTTTTCATAGGTGTTTGGAGAAAATTATTCTTCAGATAAAAATTCCAAAACCGCTTTATCCATTTTGTTTGTAGAATCTTTTTCAAAATTCTTGAACTCTTTTTGATTTTTTCCCAGTTCTTGGTTGGCTTGGTTAATTCCTTGGTTTATGTTTTTAATTAAAATATCAGTTTTTTGGACAAAATCAGAATTGGCCTTTTTTGCTTTGGCCAAAAGGTCTTGGGCTCTTTTTAGCCCATCATTTGTTTTGTTTGTTGTATCGCGGACGTTCATTTGTTTAAATAAAAGAAATTAAAAACCTATTAAGTATCGGCGAAGCGTTTTTAACCGTTTTTCCAGTTCCCGCTCCTTAAGTTTTAGCGGCCTTATTTTTTCTTTGCTTGCGGCCATATAATAATTTCTTATGAGATTTTCCAATTCGGCAATTGTTAATTCTTCTTTTTGGTCGATTTTTGAAATTTCCACAAACGATTTCGGTTTTATTTCCATTTCGCTTCTAAAATACCGATTCCATTCATTGATGTAGTCGGAGGCCGATAATTTTTCTATTTCTTCTTTGGTTTCGATTATTGGTTTTGTTTCGGTTATTTCTCCCGTTGTTCCTGAGGTTTTGGCGCTGATTTCGCGGCGTTCGGTTTTTATTTTTTCTCTCGGTTTTTCGCCTGTTTCCGGATAATGCGAAGTTCTTTGCGTTACGCGCGCGAATTCATTTTGGTAGTCCCTCCAATTATTTGCTTTTTTGTCCAATTTAACCAGTTTTTTCTCAATGGCCGCCCTTTCTTTCAGGCGCGACTTTATATAATTATTACTTTCTTTAAGTTCACCTTGCAATTCTTTGATAATGCGGCCCAAAGCATCTTTTTCCCAGTCGGATTCAACGTTTTCGACTTCGCTTTTAAGTTCGGTCAGCTCTTTTTCCAACTCCGTTTTGGTTGACACGAAAGCATATATTTCTTGGTCGAATTTACCTTTTTCCTCTTGGAGCGATTCAATTCTTTTTTCGCGCGGCGCCACAAATCGTTCTTGGATTCGACCGTTTACTTCTTGGGCAATCTCGTTTCTTCTGTTTTCGTAAAGCGACTTTTTGTTGTTGCGGAATTCCAATTGGGTTTGCATTCTGTCCCTTTGGTTTTTTAATATTTCTTTTTGTCTTTCCAAATTCTGTTTTTCAAGATATGCTTTTTCCTGAAGATCCGGCGGCAATTTGCCAAAACGTTTTTTGTAGGAATCAAGGCGGCGGTCCTGCTCAACCAGGGATTTTTCCAAAGCCCCGATTCGCTGGTCGTGTCCGCGAATTTTCGAAGCAACTCCTAAGGAAATTTCATCATGCCAGCTGAAAAGATCTTCATTATACATAATTTTGGCCCGGTCAACGATATTGATTTTGGCTTTCTCATAGAGATTGGCTCCGAAACTTTTAGCCTTGTCGCTTAAACGCTCAAAAATTCCCTTGTTTTCAGGGTCGGCAAGGTTTACCTGCGGTTCTTTCTCCGGCTTCATTGTGATTGTTTCAGTAGTTTCTTTGCCTATTTCTTTTTTTATTTCTGTTCCGGCCATAATAGTTTACTAATAAGCGGTTAAAAATAATTTTATGGATAGCGACTCAAATGTCTATAATTTTTCACGCGAATGACCCAAATAAATTATCAGAATCATTCTGTCACTATTGGTAAATTAGAGTCGCGTTATTTCTTCTTTTTTGATTTAACCTTTTCTTTGCCGTTTTTCCTTCCAGGGCTTTTATGGCTGTTTTCGTTCTTTCGGCCGTTTTCTTTTGCGGCGGTTTTTTTATTTTTTACAACTTGGTTTTTAGGTTGGGGATTCAGTATTTTCTTGAGTTTCTTAACCCTTAACTCCGGAATGGTTAAAATTTTAGTTTTTACCAAGCCAAGTCGCATCAGTTTGGCCAATTCTTTTTTTACTGCTTGGCGTTTCAGCTGTGTTTGTTTGACAACTTCGGGCATGGTAAATTGCCCGTCCGGGTTCATTAAAAACAGTTTCAAAAGCCGAACCTTGGTAGTTGATTCAAATAATTTGTCTAGAATTTGTTCCATTTTAGCTATATGTGACATGAGACATGTGACATGTTTACTTTATTGATTTTATAAAACCGTTTAATAAACGGCCTACATCATTTCTTAAATTTTGTAATTCCTCATAATCTTTTTCCGTGATATATCCCAAATCTAAAGCTAAATCAATATAGTATTCCAATTCATTAAGCGAGCCTCTGGCTATGTAGTAAAATTGTAGTTTATCATTTGCTGTTCTTCGTCCATATCCTTCAACAATATTTGCTGGCACGGAAATAGAGCATCTTCGCATCTGAGAAGTTAAACAGAATAATTCGTCTTTCGGAAAAGTTTTTGTAACTTTATATACTAATAAAACAAGCGCATGCGATTTGAGATAGACATTTAATTTTCTATAACCAGAATATTCCATGTTTCATGTCGCTTGTTTCATGTCTCTATTTTATCTCAACCGTCGCTCCCGCTTCTTCCAGTTTCTTTTTCATTTCTTCCGCGTCCGCTTTGGACATTCCTTCTTTTACCGCTTTGGGAGCGGCATCAACCAAGTCCTTGGCTTCTTTGAGGCCAAGACTGGTAAGTTCCCGAAGTGCTTTGATGACCTGAATTTTTTGTCCTCCGCCCGATTTAAGTTCAACCGTAAAAGAAGTTTTTTCTTCTTTGGTGGCTCCTTCTTCGGAAGCGGCGGCCGGAGCCGCGGCCATCATCGGCATGGCCGCCGATACGCCGAACCTTTCTTCAAGAGCTTTTACCAATTCGGAAAGCTCCAAAACCGTCATCTTTTCTACTGACTCTATTATATCATTTTTCGACATGATTGCCTAAATTTTAGAGCGTAAGCGAATAAAATTTAGTTGCAATCATGATCGTCCCCCACCAATTTTGCCAAAATTTATGGACAAAACTGATGTAGAACCATGTGTGATGCAACTGGTGCGGGGCGCGTGGCCGAATAGGCCATCCCGATTATGGGCGAAGCGCCCCGCTTATGTCATAACCGCAAAATTGGTGGGGGATGACACACTGCCGCTCTAAAATATTTTTAATTATTTTTTTAAGTTATTAATTTTATTTAATACTACTACCAAGTTTTTAAGGTTGGCATTTAAAACATTGTGAAATCCCTGAATCGGAGAGTTAAGCGTCCAAACGAGTTTGGCAAGCAATTGTTCGCGTGAAGGAAGTTTGGCAAGCGCTAAAACATCTTTTCCTTCAAGAAATTTTCCGTCAAGAATTCCTTTTAAAATTTTAAACGTTTTGTTTTCTTTGCCGAATTTAACGGCTGATTTCACCGGCGCAATCTGGTCCTCATAACCGAGAATAACCCCAATTTCTCCTTCAAGCTCTTTGGGGTCATAATCAATGCCGATTACCTTAAGGGCAATTCGCAAAAAAGTTTTTTTGGCAACCCTGAATTCGGCTCCGGTTTTTTTCATTTCCCGCCTCAAAGCGGTTAATTTTGAAACGCCCACTCCGCGGAAATCGGAAAATACGGCAATTTTTTGCTTTTTGAACATTTCCGTTAATTCTTCAACAATTTTAGATTTTTTTTCTCGTGTTAATGGCATAAAAAATAACCGGTTTGGTCCGGCCAAAAATACAAAAAATCAGCAAAAAAGCGATTGTTTCGTATCCTCGGCAGGACTTAGTGTTTGCCTGTCCCGACGCCTCATTTTAATTACATTAAAGAAGTCGGGATCCTCGATTTTGTACCCCCGGCTCCGCCGGAGACAAAATCGGGACTGTCTTAGGAAACTATTTATTTAGTATAGCCATATAGAAAAATTCGTCAAGTGTTTTTCTGTGTTCGCGGTGGATAATTAAAAGGGCAGTTTTTACTGCCCGTCTTTTTTTGTATTTTTCGAGTCGGACTTGAATGAAAATAATATTGTCCAAAGAATTCCTAAAATAATTGTTCCCGCTATGTAGCCCACAAGGACTGTTAATATGCCGGATATTGTCTCTGGTATTGTAATGTCAAAATAAGAAAGCAATATTGAATACGAAATAAACCAAAAAACAACAAAAAATAAGAAATTTTTTCGGAAAAACAGAATTTCTAAAAACCAGGCCATGGCCCAAGCGCCTCCAAAAACAAGGCCGAATGCCACATAGCCGCTGTAATATCCGCCAACCAAAGCTCCGAGAAAAGCTCCGATAATCGCTCCGCCCAGCTTTCGAAATTCTCCGGTTTTTTCCATTTTTCTGCCCGTTTTTGTTTAAAGAGCTATTGCATAAATTAATGTAGCATGCCTGATATAAAAGTCAAAAAGAAGTGTGGATAGAATTACTTTGTTTTTGAAAAATAGTTAAAGATATTATGCTTTTCATGCAAATGACCTTGGCGTAAAAACAAAAACCCCGTTGTCCTCTGCGATATTTCAGGGGCGGGGTTAAAAATATTCGCGGGCGACCATGAGTTCGTTGTTGCAGCGAGCGATATAAACCGCGTCTTTGAAGCCGAGCGCCTTAAGCGCCGGCCAGCATATTTTGGGACATGGCCGGGAAACCCCGGTAACGCCTGTTTTGGACAAGCGGTATGTAAAAACCGTGGCCCCGCGGAGAATATCCATTGGTTTTAGATTGAAGATTTTCATTATATTTTTGCATGGGGTTTTGGCAAGAGCCGAAATTTCTGCGTGCCTCATACTGTTGGGGTGGCATTTTGAATATAAAATCCAAAAAGGGGTTAAAGCGTCGCAGGGAGAATTTGACCCCGTAAGGTAAATCTTCCTTTTTTTATCAATAATCAGGGCGCCATGCCTCATTTTATGGCGTGTTTTTTCAGCTTCTTTTTTGGCGATTTCCAGTTCTTTGGAAAACGGAGAGTTGTTAAGCGGGAAAAGGGCGATTTTTGCCTGCATTAGTCCTATCCTTGGTTTTTACAATAATAGTTTTTAAAGATTAATTTTATTTTATCATATTAAATTTGTCGTGTCAATTAAAAAATGTTGAAAGTTTTTGACAGATTTATTATATAAAAAAATCAGCTAAAAATGCTGTTTTTTGTATTTCTTTAAATAAATTATCTCATATTCTTGACATTTAGTCAATGATATGATAATATGATGATGTTGACAATCAAGAAATCTGAAACGTCCGATCTAAGTAGCAAAATAAAATGGTTTAGTGATATTGTATCACTTAAAACTGAAATAATTTTCATACTGCTATAAGGAACGGCGCTTTGGACGAAGGATTCTGGGTTTAACTCGGGACTTCGCCCGCCAGACGGGAATAAATCAACGGATACAACATATTTTCAACAGGCATAAAACAACTTTATTAGGCCCTTGGTTGAAAATATGAGGCTAAAAGGTATCCAGCTCCAGTTTTTGCTTTCTAAGACAGATTTCAATCTTGTTTCGGAAGGCGAAAACTGGGGCTGGGGGGAGCTTCTCGCGGGGCCGCCCGCCCCTTTGGGGCGAGGCGATCCTCGCCCAGCGTAAGCTGGGAGGGAGGCCGCTGGCTCGGTTATGGGCTCAACAAGCGTCGTTGCTTATAAACAACTTTGTCTTTAAAGCGCGCGCGGAGGTCACCATAACCGATTTAGCGGCTTCCCTGTGGGGACGCGGACAGTTGCGGACTTAACGCAGAATTACGCAGACAATTACGCGAATTTAACGCGGACAGTTGCGGACAAAAAGTTCTTTTAATAAATTTTTAAGGCAAACGAACAGGTTCTTGTTGCTAAAAAGTCATCCTGAGCGAAGGCGAAGGATATCGGCAGCAAAAACCTGTTCGTTTGCAACTTGCCAGCTGTTCGTCCGGAGTCTGTCATCCGCGGCGCCTGCGGCGACTAGCGACTACGGCGGAGTGGATGAATGGCTGGCAAGAAGTAAAAGTGCAAGGACTTGCGCGTCCGCTATCGTCAATCAACGGCTGAGTGGGGGCGCAAGTTCGTGCGTCTCCGGCAGTAGCCGTGTCCCGCAGCAATAGCGGGATGTCAGCGGTGGACTGGCTGCCACTAATGACGGATAATCCGGGAGGCGAGGGCAAAAACCCCTCGTAGCGTGTGGGTCCACCCCCATGCTTCCGGATGACGCGCACCGATGCAGAGCGGAACTCTGCGGCCAACTGGGGTGATGGCATTGTTGTTCACCCCCTTCTACCAAAGTTTTTTAGTGACATGAGACAAGAAACATGGGACATGCTGCTTGTCACTAACAGTTTTTGGCAGGGGAGAGAGCGCGCTCGGCTAAAAATAAGACAGAGTTTGCGGACTCCGGCAGAGCATACAAAACTCTCTCCCCGCATCTTCAAAAAATTTCTCCGTCACGGCTCGCGACCGTGACTCCCGAGGTAAAAAGGTTTGGCCCACCATAACCAACGGGCCAACTCGGGAAATTCTCATACCGTGGGTGGCGGTGTGAGAGGAACTGGAGCCGGGGAAAATACTCCGGATCGAGCAGAGGCCTCTGCTCGGGACCAGTGATGGAGAACTTCCACCCTGCAAAAAAGGCGAGGCGAAAAAGCCCGGGCCGAAAGCCCATGAGAATGCAAGTTCTCCAGCTCCGCCTCGCCCTTCTACCATAGTTTAGCGACAAATGATAAGAAACATGCTACATGAAACATGTCTCATGTCACTAGTTATGGTGGGGGGACCAGTTCTTTATAACAACAAACAGCGCCGCATTAAAGCGGGCGCAAAAGGGGACAGGATAATGGAAAAGTTCATTTGCTCCGTTCAGCCCTGCGGGTTCTCGGCCGAGGCCGAGAAGATGTGGAATCTTGACCCGAAGGTCACGCGTGGAAAGCGCGTGATCGTCTGCGGTCGGGATGCCGCCATCGGCCGTAGGCACGGCGTCAGGGCGTTTCGGCTTTCCGAGACGCTCAAGCGTGACGCCGAGCGCGAGGCCCAGCGGTTGGCCTCCTCCGCTTTCTTCCAGGCCTTCAAAAGGGCCGAGGAAGTGAAGCGAGGCCGCGGTTAGGCCACGCACAGATTCCATCCCGCCCCAATAGCCGGTGACTTCGGTTACCGGCTCCTACCATACTTCACGAAACATGAAGCATGAAACACAAAATCATACCGAATGTTACAAGTTATATGTTGTATGGTTCATGAGTTGTGGTAGGAGATCTTTGAGGAAAGGAGAAAAAATAATGAAGATATGGGGTAAGAAAATTTCGGTTCGTTTGCCCTTGCCGAAACAAACCGGCGGGGCGCACACACCGAAAAAGGGCGGCTATAACCGCCAGCGCGACCGCAAAGATGCGGTTCGCGACTGGCAGAAACATGGCGAATAAACCTAAAAACCTCTTTCGCATAAAGCTACGGAGGATAAGGAAAGGGGTGAACAACATGGCACAGGAAGTCGGATACTTCGAGAACAATCCGGTTTATCAGAAAGGGCCGTTCGTGATTGTCAGTGCGAACGGATGGCGTATCGAGGCGGAGTTGAAAGGGCATCATTGTCCTGTTCTTCCGGCCTCCTCCATCTACGCAATGATGGAGAAACTTGGCTTGCGAGGAAAGACCAATGACAAGGAGAAGGCGGCTTTGGTTTGCGACATCCTGAACGGGATGGTCCGGACCGGCCAAATCGTCCTCCACGACAACGGATGCTGGGTGGATGTCTGGTCTGTTTTTCGGGCTCAAGAGAAGGCCGAGCAGGTTTTGAGGGAAGTGCAGTAGTTCCAGAAATGACAAAGAAAGGTCTAATCCGCCAGAGGCGGACGGCCAAGAAAGGAAAGAACATGCCCAAGACCACGAACGAGAGGATTCAGGCCCGGCTGGACAAGGTGTCGGGCTGGGTCAATGAGGTGGACGCCGAAATTGCGGCGCCGTACCATCGCAACACCATCAGTGGTGCGGATGGCGGAGCATTCCTCGTCAATCTGGCTCTGAATTCGTCGGAGCCGGTCCTCGACGAAATCAAGATGGCGAAGCTGAAGGATCGGCTCGCCAACGCGGGCGTTTCCAACGCACTTCCCGAGGCGGATCCTCGCCTGATGGAAATCAAGGTGCCGGAGACCACGGCGCCCGGGAACCCGCTTTCTGGCGAGATCGCTATCGCGCAGATTCGCCAGAAGATGCTGGATTCGTTTCTTGCGGAATTGCGTGTTCTTCGGCAGGTTCTTCCGGTGGTCAAGGCCGATACCTTGGCCGAGATGAGGGGTCTCGTCCGGGAGCGAAGGGAGCTTTCCGGGATTCGGAAGAGTTTCCGGAACATGCTTCGAAACCGAAATGTCGGCATCAGGGCCGCTTTCGAGCGGATGGCCAGGGGCGGCCCGAATCCGAGTTGGGTCTGGAGCGGTAACGTGAAGTAGTAACCAGACCCGTATCACGGGTGGTTGGTTTCTGACACAATCAGGAATCAGCCACCCGCTTCTACCATAGATTATGATTGTAGAGTGTGGAATGTGGAGCGTAGAAACTACTTTCAATATTTAACTTTCCACATTTTTAATCACAGTTTATTGTAGGGGTTCTTTGGTAAAAATTTCATAACAACAAGAGAAAGGGGTGATATCAGTGTTTATCGACCTGGCGAGCGGCATGGTCGTGTACGTTATTGTGTCTTTATTTTTTGGAATTCAGTTCGACTATCGTGTGCTGGGACTATCCATCTTTTTCGCTTTTTTTCCAGACCTGGATTTCATTCCGTACGTTTTGCTCCGGAGAAGGTTTAAGCTGGTCAGCCACCATATCATCCATTTCCCGCTGATGTTGATACCAGTGGGCGCGGGATTGGTGTGGCTGGTGACACAGAGTTCCTATCTTGCGATACTGTTCGCCCTTGGAGTGTTCATTCACTTCCTCCATGACGGCAGTGACAAGACAGGAATGTACTGGCTTTGGCCTCTTATGAGGAGACCCTACCAGTTAACCGGGCGAGGGTTCGTTATGTCAGCCGAGGCGCGTCGAGCGGTGTTTGAGGAATCCCGCAAGGGAGCCGACAAGCGCAGTGCCTGGGACGAGGTTACCATGAGAATGGAAGCTGTTGGTGTAAAAACCAAGGCATACCTTCTTGTGGCGCTCCTTCTTGTTCTACTACACGCCTTTCTCTTTTAGGGGCGAAAAAGTTTTTCGCCCTCCTACCATACTTCCGTAGCCAATAACCGATAACTGAAAATAAAGTTGTGCGTTGTAAGTTACGTGAGTATGGCGGGAGTTTTTTGAAAAAATGCGACAGAGTCAAATTCGATTTACGGTTAAGGTCCGACCTTTTTTGCGTCAAGGTCGGACCTTGAGAAATCAAATTTGACCCTGTCGTCTAGCCAGGCCCAGGACGCCACCCTTTCAAGGTGGAGACCGAGGGTTCGAATCCCTCCGGGGTCACCAAAATGCCGAGAACGGCAATTAATCAAAACCATGGAGGGATGAGAAGGGAGTGACTGACGTCACTCCCAGGGATTTCGCGATGGGCGAAATCGAATCCCTCCGGGGTCACCAATTGTGGTTGGGGTGTGGCCAAGCGGTAAGGCATCGGGCTTTGAACCCGACATCGGTGGGAATTTTCCGAGAAGGAAAATCGAGTCCCTCCTCCCCAGCCAATCCTTCGTTTAAGATTCGGGTTGAAAACAAAAACTGTGGTTGGAGCGTAGCCAAGCGGTAAGGCGCCCGGCTGTTAACCGGGTTACCGCAGGTTCGAATCCTGCCGCTCCAGCCAAAAGAATGTGTGGGCCGTTAGCTCAATCGGAAGAGCACCTGGCTTTTAACCAGGGGGTAGGTGGATCAAAGCCACCACGGCCCACCATTTTTCATTAACAACTTGATGCTTTGATGCCGGGGTGGCGTAACTGGCAGACGTGTCGGACTTAAAATCCGATGGGGAAACCCGTGAGAGTTCAAGTCTCTTCCCCGGTACCAATCCGTTGTAGGGAGGTGGCCGAGTCCGGTTGAAGGCGCCAGACTGTAAATCTGGTGTGAAAGCCGCGTAGGTTCAAATCCTACCCTCCCTACCAATCAAAAAAGTGGTGCCGGCTTAGCCCAACGGCAGAGGCAACGGATTCAAAATCCGTACAGTAGGGGTTCGACTTCGCCGGCACCAGCTAAAACCAGAACAGCTTGGTGGCGCGTAGCTCAATGGCCAGAGCGAGCGGCTTATACCCGCGGAGCCCTAGATCAGGGCAAGGTTGGGGGTTCAAATCCCTCCGCGCCTACCAAAACGTTCGGTACGAACAACAAGAAACAACCAATCAAAAGAAGGAGAGAGAAAATGGCAGACAAGCAGGCAAAGGGCGCGCCGAAGCTCACAAGGGCTGGAAAGCCCAAGACCAAGGCGAAGTACGCCAATCAGGCGGAACGTACCGCCTACAACAAACTGCGGCGTATCATCCGTTCCAACGGAGATACGGCCGCGGATATGTGGGCGAGCGCCAATAAGGCCACAGCGATTTTCGCGCGCGTCAGGCGCGAGTTCGCCGAGGCGCAGAAGAGGCGCGGCCTTTCCGCGTAGCACACGAGGCCGGCCGATTCGCAGGGGAAATCAAACCCCGCGAATCGGTCCGGCCGTTTTTTTTGTGAAAAATTTAAAGGTCCGACCTTTGCTGTAAGGGTCGGACCTTATTTGTTTCTTATTTTGCGGTATTTTTTCTTTTTATTATTTCATCGATTATTCCGTATTTTTTCGCTTCTTCAACATCCATATAAAAATCCCTGTCCGTATCTTTTTCAACTTGAGCAATAGATTTTCCGACGTGTTTGGCTAAAATTTGATTCAATCTTTCTTTTAATCGCAAAATATGTTTGGCGGAAATTTCAATTTCGGTTGCCTGTCCTTCAATTCCGCCGGCCATTATCTGATGAATCAGGATTTCAGAATTGGGCAGGGCAAAGCGTTTTCCTTTGGCCCCGGAAGCAAGAAGCAGGGCCGCGCCTGACGCGGCCATTCCGATGCAAATGGTGGAAACATCATGCTTGGCGTATTGCATGGTATCGTAAATAGCCAAAGTTGCCGGAACCGAACCGCCCGGAGAGTTTATATAAAGTTTGATATCGTCCTTGGAATCCTGTCCGTCTAGAAACAAAAGCTGGGCGATTATGGCGTTGGCCACGGGGTCAACAATCGGCCCGCCCAAAAAAATAATCCGGTCTTTTAAAAGCCGCGAATAGATATCATAAGCCCGCTCCCCGAATTGGGATTTTTCAATGACGGTGGGGATGAGGTATTGATTATAGATTTCTTTGTTCATAAGGGTATAGGGTTTAGCCAATAGGGTACTATTTTAAACGAAGTTTGTTTTCTCTAGAAATTGAAATACTTTCTCATTTCTTGCGATACCATAAGCATATTCAAAAATTTGTTTTTTGTCAATTTTTTTGGTTTCTTTTTCCGGCATTCCGGAGTAAGAGATAAAGCGGTTGATTTCATTTTGCACTTCTTCTTCCGTCGGCTCTATTTTTTCCTCTTTAGCGATTTTTCTAAGTACCAAGGCGATTTTAACTCTTCTTTCGGCGTCTTTAACCCAGTCCAATTTTAAATCTCCCGCGCTTTTTTTAAGATTTGATAAATATTCATCAAACTTCAGGCCCATGCGTTTCACTCCGTTTTTCAGCTCGCTTACCATTTTTTCAAGTTCGGAGTTTATTAAAATCTCGGTAATTTCTGCCGTGGTTTTAGTAGCTATTTCATCCGCTATTTTGATGCGGAGACGCTCTTTTTCTTTTCTTTCTTTTTCGAGCATGATTCCTTCACTAATACTTATTCGCAGATTTTCCACTCCGGAAAATTTTCCAAGGCCCTTGGCAAATTCGTCGGTAAGTTCCGGTAACTTTCGTTCCTGCACCAGATTCATTTTTGTTTTGAATGTTATATTTTTGCCTGCGAGTCTCGAAACTTGCCCGGCAGGACCTTGGGTTAGGGCCTTGTCATGGAAGTTATCCGGCAGTTTCACCGAAAACTCTTTTATTTCTCCGGCGACCATGCCGATAAGTTTTTCTTCAAGCCCCGGAATGGTTTTTTTCTCCCCTAAGACCAGCGGGTGACTCTTTGATTCAAACCCGTTTAGTTTCGTGATTCCGTCAAATGTTTCAAAATCAATTTCTACGGCATCCCCGAATTGGGCGGGCCGTGAAACCGTAATCAGGGAAGCGCGCGATTCTCTGATGAAATTCAGCGTGTCTTCTACTTCTTTTTCTGAAACTTCGGGCGTCTTTTTTTCTTGGGAAACCGAGGAAGCAATTTTTTTATAGTCGGGGAGCGCTATAGAGGGCAGAAGCGACAAGATTATTTTAAATTCAAGCTCGCTTCCCGGGGCAAGTTTGGTAATTGTTATTTCCGGCTGACCGATAGGTTCTAATGTATCTTGTACGGTTTCGCTATTTTTATGAAGGGTTTCGTCAAAAATTTTGGGATAATTTTTCTCAATGTATAATTTAGCCGCGCGTTCATAAATCGCGTATTCGCCGAACCTTTGTTTGACGATTTCCAAAGGCGCGCGCCCCGGTCGGAATCCTTCAAGCGGTTTTTCTTGGGTAAGCAAAATAGCCGCTTTTTCAAGAAAGGGTTTTAATTCATCGCGCGGAACATTTACCAGTATTTCAATTTGCGAGCGGGGTAGCGTTTTTGTTTGATAGTTCATTGGTAACACGAGACAAGCGACATATTTCATGTTACTTGTTTCTTTTCTTTAATTTGTGCTACTTTGATAAATAAGGTCTTTTAAATAAGAATAATACGGTAAAAAGACGTGAAACAGGACTTATGGGGGGCTTGTAAGTTTTTGATTCCCGCGGTAATACTTTATTATATCGTACGCTGGTTCTATGATTTAATTGAAAATTTTTGGTGGGATACTGTTTTATTCAGGTTCCATATTTTTGTTGATGGTGAATGGAGGAAAATTTTTCTGTTTTTGGCGAGCGTTGTTTTAACCGCAACGCTCTTGTTGGTTGTGGGACGAATATTAAGATTTAAAGCTGTAAAGACGGGTCTTGATTTTATCGCGCGCCATATTCCTCTTTTGAAATATTTTTGGAGCGGCGGGGAAGATGCGCTTGATGGCCATCGCATAACACCCGTTCTTTTTCAGCATCCTATGGCCGGAGAATGGAAAATCGGTTTTATTATGGGAGACCAAAAGCTTAGTGACGGAAAGGAGTTTTACAGAGTGTTTTTTATAACCGGAGTGGGGGACCACCAGTTTATTGACAAGTCCCGTCCGGATTTAATTATTCCGCTTGCCAACTCCGCGCCCGAAGTGATGCAGTTTGTCGCTTCTTTTATGGCTTCCGGTCCCAAAGTTTTAACCAGGAAAAACGGCCCCGTTAAACCGCCTCTATCCGGAGATGGTCCATGATAAAAAGATTTTTTAAAGCCGTCGGGAGAATGTTTGTTGGAATTTGGGATTTTTTTATGCCGTTACCTTCGCCTTCCGTAGTTCATACTAATTTTTGTGTCCATTGCCGATATGAATATCCGGAAGAATATCTGGCCAAAAAAACCTTCAAAAAAGAATATGACAACGGCAAATACTCGGTTTATTATCTATATCTTTGTCCGGCCTGCGTATTGATAAACCCCCGGTTCCATCATGCCGAAATCACGCGCGGTTCAAGTGTTTGCTGTTTCTGGGAAGATGATGAAGGGAATATTTACGAATTTTATGAATTCAAGGAAAACGGCAATGGTTTCAGTAAAACTAATCGTTTAGGCGATTAGTTTTTTTACGCCGCTTTTTGGGCTTCGCGCGGTTTTGATTTTGCACCGCTTCTTTTTGTTTTTAATTCTTCTTCGTATGCTTTTTTAAACAATTCAAGCGCACCTTTTTCCCTAAAATCCGCTGAGGATTTTGTTGACAGCAAATTTAAATCAGAAACGAGGTGATCAAGAGATGTTTTGGCACCAAAGTAGTCTTGCGAATAAATATCATCTTCCGTCATATTTTCGTTGTCGGCAAGAAATTCTTTGACCGGAGTTACCGAATCAAGGTCAACAATCCGGCAATCAAGAGTGATGTTGTGGGTTGAGATATAGCCGTGGTGAAGTTTCAATTTTCTGATTTTGGCGACTTGCTGTCCGAGCGTTTCCGAAAACCACCGCAGATAGTCCTCTGAAGAAAATTGATCAGGATCTTTTCCAAGTTCTGCCGAAACGATTCTTCGCGCGTCGTCAATTGCTTTTTCCTGGTCTTCACTGTCCCTATTATCCAGATATGCTATACGTTCTTTTGTTCCGAACGCGCGAACTTCGGCAACGGGATGCATTTCTTCGTTCATGAACCCGCGTTTCCTTGCTTCTTCCACGGATATTTTTTCTTCGTCAACAATAATTTCTTCAAGATCAATAATGCCAAGCACCCGGTGAGTTCGAATACCCGCGTGAATAAATTTTTCCGAATAGTTCATATCGCGAAGCGCAAATTCATAATCCATAAGACCCGGGGCCTTTCTCGGATCACCGTTATCTAATGGGTCATCCCGCTTCGTATTTTCAATAACGTAATTTTCTTCTAGTGTTTCTTTATAATAATAACCAATTCCCTTTGCATCCACATCGCGATACATACGCCCTTCTCTGTCCTTGAATATAACCGGACCGAATGAGCCGCTTCTTCCCGTACTATCTTCCGGCATAATGACGGGCCTTCGTTTTTTCTCCTGGTATTTTTCCGAATTTTTTGTGAAAAAAATTCCAAGCGGGGTTTGCTTTCCAACCTCGAACTTAAACGGAAGCTCGGGGAAAGCCGTGTTTCTTTTGATGACGGTGTTTTTTACTTCAAGCGCCGGAAGGCGGTATTGTTCTTTGCTCCGCGCTTTTTCAAAATCGGGGGATCCGACGGGAAGTTTTTTTGATTTTTCGAAATTGTTCATTCTGATGTTAAAATCTGTTTTTTTAAAGTATCCTTACCAGTAATAAAGCAACAATATTCACAATCTTAATCATAGGATTTATGGCCGGTCCAGCGGTGTCCTTATACGGGTCTCCTACCGTGTCTCCGGTAATTGCCGCCTGATGTGCTAATGATTTTTTGCCGCCGTAGTTTCCTTCCTCAATATATTTTTTGGCATTGTCCCAGGCCGCTCCTCCGGCGGTCATGGAGATGGCAACAAATAGTCCGGTAATAATTGAGCCGACCAAAACCCCGCCGAGCGCTTTGGGTCCGAGAATAAATGCCGTTAAAATTGGCACGATTACCGGAATAAGAGCCGGAACAATCATTTCCCTGATAGCGGCTTTGGTTACGATATCAACTGCTTTTCCGTATTGGGGCTTGGCGGTTCCTTCCATAATCCCTTTAATTTCTTTAAACTGCCTGCGAACTTCGGTAACTACTTCTCCCGCGGCTTTGCCAACCGCCCTCATGGCAATGGACGCGAAAAGATAAGGCATCATGGCTCCGATAAAAAGTCCGGCCAGAACCAGGGGGTCGGAAAGATCAAAAGAAACATTTTTTCCGAAATTTTTAAGTTCCTCCACATAAGAGGCGAACATTATAATGGAAGCAAGTCCGGCTGAGGCAATAGCATATCCCTTGGTAACTGCTTTGGTCGTATTTCCAACCGCGTCCAGGGGGTCCGTTACGGCCCTGACTTTTTCGTCAAGTCCAGCCATTTCGGCAATGCCTCCGGCATTATCCGTGATCGGACCGAAAGCGTCTATGGCCACAATGATTCCGGCCATGCTTAACATGGTTGTTGCGGCCAAAGCCACTCCATAAATTCCGGCAAGCCAAAAAGACCCGAGCATTCCTCCTAAAATTATCAATACCGGAAAAGTAGTTGCCTCCATAGACATAGCCAATCCAATAATCATGTTTGTTCCGTGGCCGGTGGTTGAGGCGCGGGCAATACTTTGCACCGGCCTGAATTTCTTGGAAGTATAATATTCGGTTGCCAAAACCATGAGGGCCGTTACCGCCAAGCCGATTAAGGAAGCGGCATAATTTTTGCCGGGGTTTTCCAATTCACCGTACCAAAAAAGAGGAATTAAAAATATAGCTGACAAAAAAGCTGACGCAATCAATCCTTTATAAAGCCCGCCCATTATTGAGCCGGATTTTCCGATTTTAACCAGCAAACTTCCTAAAATTGAAGCAATGATGGAAAGACCGCCGATCAAAAGCGGAAGCATTACATAAAAAGACGCGGCTCCGAACGTAAGCGAGCCCAAAAGCATTGCCGCGATTATTGTTACAGCGTATGTCTCAAAAAGATCCGCGGCCATTCCGGCGTCGTCTCCCACGTTATCTCCGACATTATCGGCAATAACCGCCGGATTTCTTGGGTCATCTTCCGGAATTCCAGCTTCAATTTTCCCGACTAAATCCGCTCCCACGTCAGCACCCTTGGTATAAATTCCTCCGCCAAGGCGCGCGAACACTGAAACCAAGGAACCGCCGAAAGCCAGTCCGATTAATGGCGCTAAATCATGCACAAACCAGTAAAATAGCGAAACCGATAAAAGTCCGATTCCAACAACCAAAAATCCGGTTACTGCCCCGCCTTTATAGGCGAGAATGAATGCCCGGGAAAGTCCTAATTTTGCCGCTTCTGCGGTTCGCGAGTTTGAATCAACCGCGGTCATCATGCCGAGAAATCCTGCCAAAGTTGAACTTAAGGCTCCGATTAAAAAACCTATTGCGGTAGGCCAGCCGAGATATTTAGTAAAGCCGATTATAAGAAAAAGAATTACGGCTACAAAAAGGATTGTTTGATTTTGCCGTCTAAGGTACGCCCTTGAGCCTTCCTTGATGGCATCGGAAATTTCAACCATCTTGGAATCGCCTCGCGGATGTTTCATTACTTGGCCACGAAGCCATAAGGCGAAAACGACTGATATGAGAGAAGTGATGATGGGGAAGAGTAACATTTTTGGGGCGACTCGAATGACTCTAATTTTTCACGCGAATGACTCGAATACGTATTCGTGTCATTCGGGTGTCATTCGTGTATTGGAGTCGCTTTTATTATTTAGATTTTTTGGCCGTTTTTTTCTTTTTCGTCTTTTTCTCTTTTGGCTTTTCTTCCGGCCCTTTTTCTTCTGTTTCTTTTTCTTTTTTAGGTTCCATTTCTTTATCAGCTTTTTTTTCTTCGGAGGCCCGCCCGTCAGCGCGAGGCTCGCTTTCGGCGGCTGATTTTTCTGTTGTTTCCGGTTCAGTTTTTATTCCTTCTGTTTGCTCGCGCGCTCTGATGTCAATCCGCCAGCCGGTAAGTTTTGCGGCAAGCCTGGCGTTTTGCCCGCCCCGACCTATGGCAAGCGACAATTGGTCGTCGGCTACAAGCGCCTGCGCTTCTTTTCTTCTTTCAAAAATTTTTACTTCCAGAACCTTGGCCGGAGAAAGAGCGTTCGCAACGAATTTTGCAATATCATCAGCCCACTCAATTATATCAATTTTTTCTCCTCCCAATTCATTGATAACGGTTGTTACCCTGACGCCTTTCTGCCCTACCAAGGACCCCACCGGGTCTATATTTTCTTCCTTGGATTCAACCGCAACCTTGGTTCGGGACCCCGCCTCTCTGGCAAGGGATTTTATTTCCACGGTGCCGGCGGCGATTTCCGGAACCTCAATTTCAAAAAGTTTTTTGATTAAGCGCGGATGCGCTCGGGAAAGGAAAATTCCGGGGCCCTTGGGGCTTGATTCAACCAATGAAATTATGGCCTTAACCCGTTCTCCCAGACGGTAGCGTTCCCCGGGAATTTGCTCTTCCGGCGGCAAAACTCCAATCCCGTGCCCGAGGTCAATGTAAACATTTCTTCCCTCAATTCTTTGCACGATTCCTGAAACGAGCTCTCCTTCTTTGTTTTTGTATTCTTGAAATACCGCTTCTCTTTCGGCCTCGCGGATTCGCTGTATTATCACTTGTTTGGCGGTTTGCGACGCGATTCTTCCGAAATCGGAATGCGGCTCAAGCGGAAATTCAAGCTCGTCTTCGGGTTTGGCGTCCTTTTTTATTTTTATTGCTTCCTCCAGCATTAAATGTTTTTCAGGATTAAAACGCACTTTTTTTTCTTCCGGATTTTCCGAAAATTCTTCTTCTGCGTCTTCTTTCCTCTTCCCCCTTTTTAATTCTTCTTCGTTTTTTAAATTTTTAGCGGAGGAGGATTCTTCCGGCGCCAATTCTCCGGCGGCTTCAGCCAGTTTTCTCGCCCTTTCTTCTTCCTCGGCTTTTACTTCTTCCTCGGATTTAATCATGGTTTCGTCCACCACGATTTTTATCTGGGTAAAACTAAGCTCGTCCGTTTCCGGGTTGAATTTGGCTTTTACAATCTGTCCTTTTTTGCCATAGTCCTTTTTATAGGCCGCGGCCACGGCCATTTCAATTGTTTCCAGCACTTTTTCCTGGGAAATTCCCTTTTCTTCGGCCAACTGCTGTACGGCTTGTTTAAAATTCTTTAAGTCCATATTTTTAGTGACATGTGACATGAAACATGTGGCAAGTCTTTTGTGACATACGGCATGAGACATTGAGACATGTAGCATGTATTATTGCTAATACGGATTTATTCGTAAAGCAATTACAAAAACCATGTCTCATGTTACTTGTCCTTTATCACCACTTTCCATGTCTCTTGTCCCATGTCCCTTGTCACTATTTAAAGATCCGCATTATCAGCGGACCATGATTGAAAAATCACTACTATCAATAGGGTAGCAAAACAAATGATACATGTCAATAACAGGTTCTTTAAAATAATGGGGGCGTTTATGGAACTGCTTTATCAAGCTATAATCGCGTTTTTGTTTGTTTTTATTGTATTCTTTATTCTAGGTGTTTCTGGGTGTCTTTCATATGGACATAAAGCTGAACCTTTTCTTTTTTCTGTGGCTGTTGTATCTTTTTTTGTTGTTGTAATTTTGCTTGCAGGCATCGCGGTTGTGTGGTTTTGGGAGATACCGGCAGCGGCACATCCTTTCTTGAAAAAAGTTATTGCTTTTTTGCTCGTTTCAGCGTTTGGTTGTTTGGGAGGAATGACGGCCGGGGACGTAGGAAATATGCGAATAACTAGAAACCGTTAAAAATCTTCGGAAAAATTCCGGAGTATTTTTTTAAGCAGTGTGAACGCCCGAACCCCCCCTAAAAACAAAAAATAAAAATATCCCTTCTATACGCTTAAGCGTATAGGAGAGATAAAATAGAAAATACAGTTTCTCCTAAAATGCATAAGAAAAAAACAGGAATAAAAAAACTCCGGAAAAATTCCGGAGTATTTATATATTATAATTTATTTGGTTCATTATTTGGTTCGGGCGTGGCTGTCTCCGGCGCCTGATTTTCGGGTTTCGTTTCCGGCGCCGCGGATACCGGCTCTTTTTTGCCCTCTTTGATTTCCGGAATATCTTTTGCCGGCGGAGGGTCTTTTTTAACTTCTCTTTGTGGAATTAATTTTCTTAAGTATCGTTTCTGTTCGTCAGTGAATTTAATCATCAGAGTCCTTTCTAAGGCCTCAATGCTTCGGTGTTTTGCCAAAGGATGAATTTTGTGTCCTGCTTCGTGTATGAGCGTGGCAACGGAGTCCTGCCAGTTCGGGTGGCGGCTTTTGGCGGCGTTCAGAAAAATCATGTCAAGGTCGGGCGCGTAAAGACCGCTTACCGCTTTTCTCGGGGGCTTGTCATCCATGCTTACCAGCCGTTTCTTTTTTCTTATCGCGTAAATTCCTTTTTCCAAAACATCCACGATTTGTCTGAAGTGCCAGTCAACTAAGCGGTCGCCCGAGGTGGGCAGTTTGTGTTTTCTTTTTTTGGACATTTTGGTTTACCACCTTTCGCATTTAATTTCTTTGGGGCCGCCGTATATTAGTTCCAAGGCCGTATCCGCGCAGATTGTTAAGAAAGCTAAAACAAAAATAGCACTTATCGTGCTATTTTGTCAACGTGCGCCTACCAGGGCTCGAACCTGGAACCCCCTGCTTCGAAGGCAGGTACTCTATCCAATTGAGCTATAGGCGCATTCATTGCAAAAATAACATAAAAAGCGGCAAAAATCAAATAAAAGATGACAAAAACAGTTTTTTATGTTAAAAATAAAGCAATGAAAGAAATTAAAATTCCCAAAGAAATTTCAGAGGTTGCTGAAAAATTGCAGGCACAAGGATTTCAGGCATATGTTGTCGGCGGGTGCGCGCGGGATTTGTTATTGGGGATTAAACCCGCTGACTGGGATATAACTACTGATGCTAAGCCGGAAGAAATTCAGAAAATTTTTCCTGACAGTTTTTATGCCAACCAGTTTTTGACTGTTACCGTAAGAACTGACGCGGAAGATGAAACAGTAAAAGAAGTTGAGATAACAACTTTTCGAGCCGAAGGAAGATATACCGATAAACGCCATCCGGATGAAGTTAGATTTGCCGAAACGTTGGAAGAAGATTTAAGCAGAAGAGATTTTACGATTAATGCAATCGCATTAGAAGCGACAAGCGACAAGCGACAAGCGACAAGTAACATGTCCCATGTCCCATGTCTCATGTCACTAATCGATCCGTTTGACGGACAGGCAGATTTAGAGAAAAAACTAATCAGGGCGGTGGGAGAGGCGGAAAAAAGATTTGAAGAAGACGCCCTGAGAATGTTAAGGGCGGCGCGATTTGCGTCTCATTTCGGTTTTTTCATTGAGGAAAAAACCCTGGAAGCTATTAAAAACAATGCCGGGTGGCTTCAGGCGATTTCTAAAGAGCGTATTCGTGATGAATTCATAAAAATAGTTGCTTCAAAAAATGCCAAGGAGGGGATGGAGCTTTTGCGTGAAACCGGCATTTTGAAACACATAGTCCCCGAACTTCTGGAAGGATACGGAGTTGGGCAGAATAAGCATCATATTTATACTGTTTGGGAGCATAATTTAAGGGCGTTGGAATATGGAGCAAGCCAAAATTATCCGGTTGACGTAAGAATCGCCGCCTTGTTTCATGATATTGGCAAACCCCGCGCTAAACGAGGTGAGGGGCCGGATTCAACTTTTTACGGACATGACGTTGTGGGAGGGAAAATGAGTTTTGAAATTTTGACCCGGCTTCGCTTCCCGGCTAAAACCGCGGAAAAAATAGCCAAGCTTGTTCGCTGGCATCTTTTTAATTATAAATTGCGAAGAGATGCGGAGGAAGAAATAAGAAAAGAGCTAGGAGAAAAACCTAACCCGCTGGACCCGGAAGAGATTGAATTGAAGGGACAAAATTATACAACTGACGCCTCCATCAGGCGGCTTATTAGGAATATTGGGCCGGAAAATATGGATGATTTGGTAAAAGTCCGCATTTGCGACCGTATCGGTTCCGGAGTTCCCAAGGCGGTGCCGTATCGCTTAAGGCATTTTCAATACAGGGTGGAAAAGATTTTACGGGAGGGAGAGGCCGTTAAAGTTACTATGCTGAAAATTAACGGTGATGATTTAAAAAAACTTTTGAATTTGTCTCAAGGGCCGAAGATCGGTCATATTTTAAACGCGCTTTTTGAAGAAGCGCTTGATGATGCGGCGAAAAATAATCGTGAATATCTTGAATTACGCGCCGTTAAATTAAACAAATTATCCGAAGAAGAACTGGTTGAATTTCGCAAAAAAGCCCAAAATAAGGTAGAATTGATAGAGGAGAAAAGAGATGCCGAAATAAAAAAGAGGTACTGGGTTAAGTAAGGTGCGTGTTGTCTTTAGGTTATGTACTGTTAATAAATCCAAAATTCCAATATCCAAATCCCAAATAATATCAAAATTCAAATGACCAAAACACAAAAATTTTGATATTTGAATTTTGAAGTTTGAGTTTGTTTGGGATTTGGGATTTTGAAATTGGGATTTTATTGAATTGGCTGCCATCCTATCATCCTACACCGCATATATATTTATTAGTTTTCTTCCGCCAATAATCTGGCTTTTGTTTTATTTACGCGAGGATTCCAGACCCGAGCCGAAGCGTTTGCTTTTTTTGGTTTTTATCGGAGGAATTGCTTCGGCGATTTTTGCCATTGTGGCCGAGCTTTTGTTTTTCGGAAGCTGCCACGATTTAAACCCCGCTTCGTCACCCGACCAGCCGGGCTGTTTTGAAGGAATTGTGGCCCTTATTAATCACGGTATTACAATTGACCAGTTTCCGTTTTTTGTTTTTCTTGGAATTGCTTTTTTGGAAGAATATTTTAAATACGCGGCTGTGCGCATTTTGGTTTTGGGCAGGCGTGAATTTGATGAGCCGATTGATGCCATGATTTATATGATGACCGCGGCTCTTGGGTTTGCGGCGATTGAAAATTTTCTTTTCATTCTTCCTTCTCCTGAAAAAATCATTGATTTGGGATTTCAGTTTTCTTCATTCCAGCTGACGGCCAATCGTTTTATTGGAGCCAATTTACTGCATGTCACAAGTTCCGGAATCGTGGGGTTTTTCCTGGCCAGAGCATTTTTTTCGCATTATCGCCATCATTTTCTGGCCATTGGTATTATTCTGGCCTCTTTGTTGCACGGCCTCTTTAACTATCTTATAATTAAAGAAGGATTATTCCCCGGGAATATTAACCTTTTGATAGTATTGCTTACGACCATGTCCCTGGTTGTTTTGATAGAGTTTGAGCAGTTAAAAAAGAAACAAGCGACAAATAAATTATGAATAAATTAAACAGAAATCATATTATTTCTTTCGTTGCTATTGGCGGTATCATTTTTGCCGCCTTTAATTTTTAACGGCTCAAATAATCAGCCGCTTTTTGATAACACCGACAATTTCGTTTTGTTCACCTAAGAAGACCGCGATTTTTTCTCATATAAAATCTTCCGAAGCGCAAGCGCCAATGTTGATGTAAATGACACACTTGTTGCAACTATTACAAGTTCCATAACCACAAGTTTTGTTGATTCCGGATTAACTCCCAATACTACCTTCTTCTACAAAGTTTTTATCTTTGACAAGGTGGGATTGTCTCAAGGAAGCAACGAAGTTTCCGCAACCACAGAATCCGAGCTTCCTCCACCACCTCCACCTCCCCCCTGTCCCTTATCCGCCCCTCCTTTTCAGAATATTATTCTTTCAGAAGACACGGTAATTCCTCAAGGAGCTAACTGCATTAGTCAATAGAATTTGGTATAATTAAAACATAATGAAAAATCTTCGCGCTCATCATCTTTTATCTTTTCTGGCCGCGGGCGGTGTTGCTTTGGCCGCTTTGAATTTCAGCGGTTCCAATACGCAACCGCTTTTTAATTCCAGTGACAGTTTCGTTTTGTTTGCCAGCGAAGAAGTCAAGATTGAGGAAGGAACTCAAATTTCAAGTGGCGATATTGGTTCTAACAAAACCATAGATGTTCAGAAAGACGCGATTATCAACGGCAACCTTTTTGCTGACAAAATTACTTTAGATAAAAACACAACAATAAACGGCAATGTTTCTTTCAACAAACTTCAAATAAAAAAGGAAAACGCAAATATTAGGAACTCAAATCAAGCCAGTTTCTCTACCCATAGCTAATCTTCCCGATGTTCCGGATTTCCAAACAGGAACGCAAGTTTTTAGATTCGAAGGGGTAACCAATACTTTATCGGCAGGAAATTATCGCAATATTGTTTTAGAAAAAAACAGCCGCCTTGTTTTAACTGGCGGCGTTTATGATTTAGACAAACTCGATTTGAAAGAAAGTTCTGTCATAATTTTTGCAACGACGACCGTTTTAAATATCAAATCCGAATTGAAAGCGCAACAAAAAATTTCTATCCTGCCGGGTCAGAATGTTAAATTTGATGATTTACGCATAAATTTTCAAGACAAAAAGCCGATTGAGTTCGGCAAAAACTCATTTTTTAATTTCAAACTCCTTGCTCCCAAAGCGGAGGTTCATGTTGGAGAAGCAACGACTTTAAGAGGGCAAATACTGGCAAAGAAAATTAAGATTGAGAAGGTTTCGGTTTTGGGCAAGGAAGAATTTCTTGTAAAGGATGGCGATTCTGAAAAGATTGTAGAAGATCAGGGTTTAAAGTTTATAGTGAATGAGATAATAATACTATTTGCCGAAGAGGCAACCAGTATCGATGTGCAAAATACTGTTTTTCCTTTCGGAGGAAGTATTATTGGTATTATCCCACAACCCAAAATATACAAAATTGAAGTTCAGACGACTACTGTTTCAGAACTAAACAATATTATTTTCCAACTTAGAAATAGCGGAAACCCACTAATTATTGCAGTTACGCAAAACTTTGTAGAATAATAAGAAAATTTATGTCGGACAAAATACTTGAAACATTTATTAAATCATTATTAATAGCTGGTATTGTTATTTCCCTACTTATTCCCCGGATGTTGTTTCCTAGTTCTAAGCTGCCTCCTTGTTATATCCATTCAGTAGAATCGTTTCAGGGTTATGCCCTAATGTTTGTTTTTGGCTTTATTATGGTTGTAGCGATGTTTCATCTATTTCGAAATGAGCATATCTTTATTGTGCGATTGCTAAGAGCTGTAATCTTCATTTCAATACTTTTATTTATTTTTTCCATTATTATGGCTAGTTTGCACACCTCGCGCGGAAATACAACAGGAAAAAGAATAGCACAGATGAGAATGGTGCAGTCGGCATTAAATGAATATTATAAGCAAATAGGATTATACCCGGTTATTACAAAAGAAAATGCCTGTGAGCGATGGAAGGCGCTGGAACCTGAATTAGAACACTATCTATCATCTGATTTTATGCCGCGCTTACCAAGCGATCCGCGGGCACGTAGAAATATAGAATATCAGTATGACTATAAGAGCGCCACAGATGGTTCGTCGTATGTTATCAAAGCAAACCTACATTACCTTGATGCAAGTACGGTACTAGAAAATGATATTGACGGTGAGATATTTGGTGTCGATTGCGATGATCCGATGTATTGTATTGGGCCGGAATAATTATTTAAAATTCTAAAGCCGGTACTGCTTGCTTTGTTTATTCCATATATTGCTATACTCATCCTTTTGATTTGATTTGGAACCCTATATTTCATATTTATTTTTTCTATTAAACTTATGAGAAAAAAAGTTTTATATATTATTGCTGGGTTTGGAATCATTTTTGTGTTTACTGTGAAGGCGGCGATTTTTGTTGATATAGATTTTTTAAACCTTGAGCAGGAAAATCCCCGGTTTATTGTTGCTTACAATCAAATAAAAGCCGTTGATGCTTGGCGGTTACTGAATTCTATCAGCACAAATTTTACGAAAGTTAAGATTGGGATTATTGATTCCGGAATTGATGCCGGCCATTCTGAATTTAGTCCTGAGTTTAAAGAAGTTGATTTAAATGGAACTTCAGATTTTGCTAGAAAAGATCAGGACCCCGGAGGGCATGGGACGCAGGTCTCCGGTATTATTGGTGCAAATAATATTTCTTTTCCTAACCCAGATAATTATTTTTCTCCTCAAATGAATGGCATTCTTTCTGGTGTTCACAATTTGCCTTATTCTTTAAAAGTTGATTTTGACGGAGGAGAAAAAAGTTTTTTCAATTTATTTAAGGTCTATGGCAAGCTATTTGATTTGGCAGTAATCAGGGGAGTAGACATAGTTAATTTAAGCAAGGTTTCAACAGCCGAAACGCCATTTCAGTGTCTTGCATACCAAGGCGCTAATGGTATTTACGCACTTCAATTACTTTCGTACTTTAATACTCTTTTTGTGGTTGCCGCTGGTGAAACTTTTCCCGGTTCTATTACTTCAGAAGATGCGGATTGTTCTTTCCCTGCTAATTTAGGTAACGATTTATCAAATGTCATAACGGCTGGCGGCCTTGCTTCTGATGGCAAAAATCGTTTTGTTGGGTCGCCATCCGGAAATGCCGTGAATATCGCAGCGCCCGCATCAGATGTGTATGCCCCAAAACCTGGTAATGAATATGATGAATTCTTCGGCGACACCTCTGCTTCCGCCCCCATGGTAACTGGTGTTGCTGGTCTACTCAAGGCCATCAAGCCCGAACTCACGCCATCCCAAATCAAACAGATTTTGATTGAAACCGCGGACCCCATTCAAACTGGAGAACCAGATAAAAGAATCGGAACAGGGTGTTATGCGAACCCGAGTGATCCCGTAAACACTGGCTGTCGCTTGAACGCCGAAAAAGCTGTTTGTCATCAATTAGTGTTGAACTGTGTTCCTCCTTCACCTCTTGTCGGCGGCAACTTCCCCATCTCAACCGCCCCTCTTCCCCAGATTAGTCCAGCAGTTGCCTTTGACGGAGAGAATTACCTGGTTGTTTGGATGGATGCCAGGGACGGACAACCGGAACATCAAAGCTAATTAGAAGAACTTTTGTTGTTGAAAATCCAGCAGGTATTTTTGGTATAATAGTGGATAATGGCGTGGGCTGTAAGAATTTAGTGAGCAGTGCCATCGTTCGTCTAAATGGCAAAGAAATTTTCGGCGTGATATAATGAAAATATGAACAAAAAAATTTTAATCCTTATCGTTATAATAATTGCTGTTATTTCAACCGGTGTTTATTTTTGGTTACAACAAATACCTGTGTCATTGGTTGAAATATTGCCTAAGCCAATAATGCCGTCCGTGCCCACTAAGAATGATAAAACAATTACAAGGGGAAAAGAAGAATGGTTAGAATATAAGAGACCTGATTTTGGGTTTTCTTTTTTGTACCCGCCATTCTTAAAAGCTTCTTCTATGGGTTCTAACTTTATACAGCAGAAACTTGATGCGGGGGAAATGATTTCTGGTACTATACCGCCATCATTTGATACAATTCTCTTTTTAGATGACAAAAATAATGAATGGTTCCTAGTAGAGATATTTCATGAATTGCGACAGGCGTTAACTCCTGATGTAATCTATCAAGCATGCGACACCCAGTTTAATGGAGGCCAGCTTGTTAATCGTATAACTAATGCGGGTGATACTGTATTTTTGGAGCGCAAATCAATCTCTCCCTACGGCGCCAGTGAGCCAGAATTTATATTTAATTATTTCTATTGCTTTAAAACTCTCAAGGATGATGTTGTTGTTTTGACGGTGAGACAATTACAGCCACTCAATTCTAATAAACCGGCGGATTTAGATAGGATAATGTTAAAAATTATGGCTAGCCTAAAAACATTTTAAACGAGCCCGCTATCATGACAAAATACATTAACATAAACATAGTAATTTAAATAGCACCATGGTTAATCAGACAAAAATTTCAGTTAGACACGCCGCTACTGCAACTGTGTTCTTAGCTTTTATTATTTTTGTCGGCCAGAATCCACGATCTACAAACAGTTCAACTGTAATTCCATCTGGAGGAATTGCTTTTGGGCGGTATGTCTAAGGTTTAATAAAATCGCGATTCGTGCTAAAATAAGGGTATGAAAAGATCAAAAAAAATATTTTTATTTTTTATTCTATTGATAATAGTTATTATCTTTGGGCTGTTTTTATATTTAAACTCCCCTTTTATTCACTGGAAATATGCAAATCCAAATAGAGAGCAATTAAGCCGGTTAAAGACGTTAGAGCTTTCTCTCGATCTTTATCGCGACAAGAAAGGATCTTATCCGGTTGTCGGGTCGGATTGCCAGGAAGTTTCAATTCTCAAACAGTATTTAATCCCTGAATTTTTAGGAGAAAGAGATGCCGTTTACGGTTACCCCGCAAATTACGCAAACCCTCCAAGATATTTTTATGCAAATTCTCCAGATGGCAGACAATTTGTCTTGAAAACATTACTTACTAAGGACTCGTCTGCTCTTAAAAATGATTTGGATGGAACTATATTAGGGTGCAATTGTGATGACCCTAATTATTGTACAAGCGGCTCAAATTAAAAAATAAATAGCTTTCAAAATTTATGTTCAATAAAATTATTTTAACTTCAGCTATATCATTTTTTCTAATTGCCGGAATTGCCTCAAATTTTTCCGACAGATTTAAACAGCCAAAGATTATTTGGGGTCCGGAGGAAATTGAAACCTCGGTTTTTAGAGGGGGGACTAGAACTATTGCAGTAAATTTTTCTAGCAATCAAAACATTCCTAATGCTAACATTTTTATTACCCCAAGTATTCGTTCTTTAATAAAATTTTCTACAATCTCGTTAAACGTCGTCAGCGGCAATAATTCATTGGAATTTGCCATAACAATTCCAAAAGACAATAAGAAAAAAGAGTTTGAGGGCACGCTTCATATTAGAAGTGGAAATCGGACAATTTCAAGGCCGTTAAAAATTGAAATTGAAGTTTTAAATACACAAAACCTTGAACAGGAGATATCAGATTTGCTCTTTCAACAGTTTGGAACTACCACCCCATTACTCCCGGCGGATGTTAAATTTTTATTCGCAAGTACTACCCCAGAGGCAGATTTATTGATAAATGATGGATCAAATCTTCCGTATGTGTTTAAATTAAGCTCGGTTAATTTTATCAGGAATCTTCCTATTGATGATAGTGTTACAAATGTTATTCCAGATTTAATGGTTTTGACGAAAAGTAAAGGAATCAGGACAGATGATATTGAAGATAATTTATCTCAAAATAATTGGCATAGAGATGATCCAACTAGCCCTATATTAATAGTTGACGAAGCAGTTACTTTTGTTCCGGGTTGGACGCTTTATGATTCAGATGGCAATGGAATAGTTGATATATTGGTACGAGTGTTTGATGGTAATACGCATATTGTTTTACGGCCGGTAGATGCTGAAAATATTTCAGCAAAAATATTTCTTGTTCCTGCTGGTATTCCTACTTCAGCGGTAACCACTTTACATGAGCTTACCCACGTCTTTAATTTTCGTACCTTGTGCGGAGATAATTTGAATTGGTTTAATTCCCAAGCAGAAGAAGATTTTGTTTCTCCGCCTAATTTGGAGAATCTGTATATTGATATTTTTGCTACTACCCCTCGTGGTACTGAAACATTAAATTCTTCTGTTGATAGAATTTTAAATCTTTTTCCTAACACTCAAAACTGCCTTGAACGTCTTGATTTAACTCGTCCAACCGCAGTAACCTTAAATACCCCAACCAATATTTCTACCTCAACAGTAACTTTGTCGTGGTCACAAAATACTGACCGCGATTTTTCGTCGTACAAAGTTTTTCGTGATACTAACCCCAATATTACAGTCAACGATTTTCTTGTTACAACCCTTACATCTTTCAATACAACAAGTTTCATTGATTCAGGCTTAGCTCCCAACACCGCCTTCTTCTACAAAGTTTTTGTTTTTGACAAAGCGGGACTGTCGCGAGGAAGCAACGAAGTTTCTGCAACCACAGAATCCGGGCGTCCCATCTTGTTGGGTTCAAATTTCCCGGTTTCTATCGCCCCCAATCCTCAAACGCATTCATCTGTTGCCTTTGATGGAACCAATTATCTTGTTGTCTGGACAGATGCCAGGACCGGAACGGAAAACGATATTTTTGGAGCTCGGGTAACACCGGAAGGCGTAGTTCTTGATCCTGATGGTTTTCCCATATCCGTAGCGCCAGACCACCAGCAACTTCCTAGTGTAATATTTGACGGAAGCAAATACTTCGTGGTCTGGGAAGATTACCGTTCGGGCAACGGCTCGGCAGACATTTTTGGAACATTTGTCAGCACCTCGGGCGAAGTAAGCGATTCCAATGGTTTTGTCATATCTGATCAAGCTAACAGCCAATTTACACCGGCAGTTGCTTTTGACGGAACCAATTATATTGTGGTTTGGGATGACCGGCGTTTAAGCCCCAATTTTTCTCAAACCTTTGGCTCAAGATTAGATACCAACGGAAATGTATTGGATATTGGAGGTTTTTCTCTATCTTCCCCGGCATTTGTGGAAAGAAATCCGGCCATAGCTTTTGATGGCAATAATTATTTGGTAATATATAATCATAGTACCGGGGTGTTTGGAACAAGAGTTAGCCCTCAGGCGCAAATACTTGATCCAGGAAGTTTTGCCCTTTCTTCTTCAACCCTGCAACATTTCCTGTCAGCGCTGGCTTTTGACGGCAATAACTATTTGGCGGTCTGGGTTGCACAATCAGGCTCGTCTTTTGACATTAGAGGAACGCGGATCACTCCCCTGGGCAATGTTCTTGACCCTCAAAGTTTCCTTGTTTCCGCCTCTGCCCATGCCGACCCCTTGTTTCCACCAGCCATTGCTTTTGGCAAAAATAGCTATCTTGTTGTTTGGGGAGACAATAGAAATGAATTCAACATATTTGGCGCCTTGGTTTCTCCGACTAACCTAATTACTAATCCCGATATTCAGATATCCCACTCTTTTACCGGTATTCCAGTTCAACGCGTACCGGCAGTTGGTCCATCTGCAAGCCCGCCTATGGTTATGCCCATAGGTTCAAAATTCCTTGTGGTTTGGAATGATCTGCGAAATAATTTCGAGTTTTTCGCCACTAACTTTGATATCTTTGGGCAGTTTGTCTCAGAGTAAGAGAGTGAACTGTGAAATTACAAAATGTTAAGTGAATGAGATTATTGTTTATGATTCCGACCCCAAGGGGCTCGTAGAAAAACTTTTGGAGCTGGTTAAAGGGGAGAAGATAATTAGGATTTAATTTTTTTATAATTTACGCGAATATGGCTACGAGTTTTATGATTAATATTTGTAAAATTCGTGATCAAATTAGTGAATATTCGCGATATAGACAATTATGGCAAAAGATGCACGTTCATTTTTTGAGCGCTTAACTGGAAGCGTAAAAATTGAGGATACGGAACCCGAAGAACAAGCGGTGGAAATTAGCGATGAGCCGGAAATAAATGAAGTGAAAAGTTTTAAGCAGGAACCCGGCCGGTTGCCTAAAAAGAAAATAGCTAAAGAACCGGCCCTGGAACCGGAAGAAGCCGAAGAATCTCCCGCTAAGATATCCTTTTTTTCAAAAACCGCGAACAAGATTAAAGAAAGGGCGTTTGAAAAGGAACAGGAATCCGCATCGGTTAAGTTGCCCGAAAGCAAGGCTGAAAAGAAAGATAATTTGTCTTCGCCGGAAAACGCGGCCGAAGAGCCGGCTGAAGTTGAAGGACAGCTTACCGTTGATATTTATGATGACGGAGAAAAAATCGTGATTCAATCAACCGTGGCCGGAGTTAAACCGGAGGACTTGGATGTTTCCATAACCAATGACATGGTTACCATCAAGGGCCGAAGGCGTAAGCAGGAAGAAATAAAAGACGACAGTTATTATTACAGGGAATTATATTGGGGCTCTTTTTCCCGCTCCGTTATTTTGCCCGAAGAAATTGAAGTGGAAAAAGCCGAAGCGGCATTGAAGAACGGCTTATTGACCGTAAAATTACCCAAGAAAAACAAGCACATTATACAGAAGATAAAGGTAAAGATGGAGTGATTTAATCATATGAATTATTTCTATATACTTTTTCCTTTTATTGTTTGGTTAGTTAGTCAAACTATTAAATTCCTCGTCCGATTTAGCCAAAAACGAGTACCAACTCAATTAAAAGGTATATGGTGGACATATGTATGGGCAGCAGGAGCACCAAGCACCCATGCGGCGATTCTTACTTCGAGTTTATTTCTTGTTTGGCATAATTTGGGGCTATCTCCAATATTTACTTTCTGTTTGGTAATCACAATGCTATGGTTATATGATATCGCGAATGCCCGTAAACGACAGGAGGTTTTGAATGGGTATTTTATGAGCGACGGTTCCGGAACTTTTAAAAAAATTGTAAGTGACGGCTATATGATTGATTTATCCGGGCATGCGGTACAAGATATTGCGTGGGGCGCGGTGCTCGGTGTTGTGTTGGGCGCAATAGCATCATACGCAGGTATCTTCGGATAAACTTTATTTGCTGTCGTCTTTTGGCATGGCTCAGGACAGGAAGAAAAACTTGCTTGTACGCTATAGCCCAAAGGGCGACGGCGGAAAATTTGAATAAAAAAATGGTCCCGATGAAACGGGGCGTTTTTTTGTTGGTTTTTGAAAAAAGTAAAATGAAAAAAGCCGATTTATTCGGCCTTTTTTACAACGCGATTAGGCGGTATATAAGACAGCTCCGCCTACTTCCCTTATAGAAAGAATTTTTTTTGCATGCACCAATATTTTTGGCGTATGAGGCGCGTGACTTTCAAAGAGAAAAACCTTATCTTGAAGATTTTGCCATACGGTGAAATCTTCCCGTAAAACAATTTTATTTGTTTTCAAATCATAAGCTGTAATAACTTCAGGGGGGAATACAACCCCGCCCGGATTTATTCCGCTTGGCCCCTCCTGGAGCGATTCGCTAAAAGTAATTTCTAATCTTTTATGTCTGGATTCCAATTTTTCCCCCCGTGTTTTTGCGTTTAAAGAATTGTAAGGTGATGGTAGCAAATTGGAATATGGTTGTCAAAAAATGCTTAAAGCTTTAAGAAAGAATAAAGTGATAGCGTTGGTTTGAAAAAATAAAAAAATACCGCGCGGTATTTTTTGTTAAATAAGGTCAAACTCAAAAATAGCCCCTTGATAAACTCGAGGCGGTTTTTGCTGGTTTTAGAAATTTTGAACTGTTTAAGAATAGATATCTTTGCGGTTGCCGATAAATAAGAAGTGAACTTTTTGAGAATCAACGAAACGGAATTTAATGCGATAATCCTTATTAATCCAGAAACTCCATACTTCTTCGTGGTGCGGCTCTAATTTTTTGGTGCGGAGAGACGGATAGAATGGATTTTTGCGAAAAATTTTTGTTTTGGCGTCGGCTTTTTCCCGAATGGCAACCGTAAGTTTGCGATAAAGCCGCACAAATGTTTTCGTAACAGATATTTCAATCATAAAATTACCCCAGTTCTTTAAGGGACCCTATTTTCCGCACCTTTCCATTTCCGGATTCTTTAAGTGATTGTTTAAGTGTTTTAAGGAAAGATGGCTGATAAAACCCGAATACATCTGCCAATTTTTCCCATTGGTCAAGGTCAATATCAACCCTAATTTTCCTTGAATTTGGTTTTTGTAAAATAGTAAGCGTTGTCATATGTTTTAACGATAACATTTTTAAATAAAATATGCAAACAAAAACAGCCCCTTGATAAACTCGGGGCGTTTTTGTTTTAAAATTTATATTTGAGAAACGACCTTTGGTGAGGAGTAGCCTCTCTATATTTGTTACGTCTATGAGTTTTATTTGGTTACATTTACCCCGTTAGAGGTTCGAAATTAGACAGAGATTTAAAATAGGACGTAAAGCGAAAGCGGCTTACGCCTTGCGCTATTGGATAAAGAGAGACTGCCTTAAATCTCTAACGGGGCTTATTCTGCAGCGGAAAGTGGATTGTATTTCCGAGTTGCCCGAATATCGCGGATAATCATTACTGAAATGACGATAAGAAGCGCTGAAAACATTTTGATCGATGGGGTAGTGTGAGAAAGCGCATTAAAAGAAAAATTGATAATCCCCAACGGGTCGGAAATGCCGGCAGAATAAGCGTTTTTTAAAATCGCCGCGAAAGAAACTCTGGATTGCGCAAAAATCACGAGAAAGGTAATAATTCCGATTTCTCCCAACACTTGCGGGAGCTTTTTAAACAAAAGCCAGCGCATATAGACTTTCTTCATTATACGTTTTCTCAGCAAATCATCTTCCAGTTTCGACATAATATTATTTTGTGTTGAAGTATTCATTGTTCTTAATTCACTTTATATAAAGTTACTAATTACCTCTCTTGCCATTTTTTTGGCCCTATGCAGGCGAATTTTTACGTTTTCCAAGGATAATCCTGTTTTGGCGGCTATGGTTTGATAAGTGTCGTCCGAAAAATATCTCATTTCAAGCACTGTTTTTAATTCAGGCGGAAGCTCTTTTAAAACTCCTGCCAAGACCGACTGTATCTCCAGTTTTTCCGTTTCTCCGAAACCGGCAGGGTCGGGCAAGACCGAATCAAGGACCGGGTCCCATGACATATCTTTGGAGTGCGAGCGCTTGTATTTTCTGATGTGGGAAATGGCGGTATTGACCAAAACGGCGTAGGCCCAGCTTTTAAACGAAGCCCCCTCCCTTTTTTTGAATAGTTTGGCCTTGGAGTAAATCTTTAAGAAAGCTTCCTGCACTATATCTTCGGCATCTTCTCTTTGATGCACGATTCTCTTGGCTGTCCTTAAAAACGGGGCTTGGTATTTTTGGACTATTATTTCAAAAAGTCGGGGGTCTTTTTGGGAACCGTCTAAAATTATCTCGTCATGGGTATTTTCTGTATCTTGATTTTGAGTGTCATCGGGCATGGATTTTAATAGGGTTTATATTAATAAAGACGATATATTGGTTGAAAAAGTTACAATCGGTTTGCGCCGACAATGATGCCAATGCGATGCGAATTTAATGCGAATCTGGCGAATTGCGAATGACTAATAGTATTCGTAATTTGTATGGTTCAGCATGCTCACCACAGGGATTAACCTGAGAGGATTTTAAGTTTTGGCATACGCAGGCTCAACTTCAAAACTTGCAAGAACCGATGGTTTTTCCACCAGATCAAAATCAGCTGGATTTTCATCTTGTAGTTGAAGCGCAATTGCTTCCTTTAGGTTCTCCGCAAGCTCGTCAAGCGTTTTTCCTTGAGTAACCACAGGCAAATCAATACATTCCGCTACGAAATATTTGTCGCCTTTATAAATATGCACCTGAACATTTTTTTCATAACAGTAAACGCACCAAAATCGGAAAGTTTGATATTGGGCGAGCGCCTGGATTCGAACCATTGAAAGCAATGTTATTGCTTTCAACCCGGAGGTATATCAATGATATATCTGGTTCACTCGGTCGGAACAAAAATGGGAGTGCATGGACTCGAACCATGAACCCCGGAGGTATAAGCTCCGTGCTCTAACCATTGAGCTACACTCCCATTTTTGCTTCTCCCTCCTTGCCAAGATATAAGCTCCGTGCTCTAACCATTGAGCTACGCTCGCGCAAATACCGTGAGTTTCATTTATGCCGCCGCCATCATGGCCGCGAACTCGTCTTTTTCAATCGTTTCTTTTTCAATAAGCCGTTTGGCGATTTGTTCTAGTTTCGCACGGCGCGAAGCGATTATTTCTTTTGCTTTTTTAAAAGCGCCGTCCAAAACTTTTTTTACTTCCGAATCAATCAGACGCGCCGTTTCTTCCGAATAATTTCTTTCCATGCCCAATTCTTTTCCCAAAAACACCAGCTCTCCATGTTCTCCAAAAACCGCCGGCCCGATTTTTTCAGACATACCGTAACGCATCACAAGGTCCCGCGCTATATCCGAGGCCTTACGCAAATCATCAGAAGCCCCGGTTGTTAATTCTTTAAAGACAATTTTTTCCGCGGCATACCCGCCCATTGATACAGCAACCTCATTAAGAAAGTGGGTGCGGGAATAAAGATGGCGGTCTTCGGACGGCAGTTTCAGAGTGTATCCTGCGGCGCGCCCCCTGGAAACAATTGAAATTTTGTGAACCGGGTCCATTCCAATAAGACTGGCGGCAACCAAAGCATGCCCGGCTTCGTGATACGCGGAAATCTCTTTTTCTTTGGGAGATAAAATATGGCTTTTTCTTTCGGGCCCGAGCATCACTTTTTCAATTGAAGTAATTAAATCCATTTCCGTAACGATTTTCCTGTTTTCGCGCGCGGCCAAAATCGCGGCTTCGTTTACCAGATTAGACAGGTCAGCGCCAGAAAAGCCCGGAGTTCTTTCGGCAATTAAACGCAAATTTACGTCTTTTGCCAATGGTTTATTTTTGGCGTGAATCTTCAAAATTTCTTCGCGGTCATTGATGTCGGGAAGGTCTAAAATCACCCTGCGGTCAAATCTGCCCGGGCGAAGAAGCGCCGGGTCTAAAACATCGGGCCTGTTGGTCGCGGCCATCATGATTACCGACTCGGTTGATTCAAACCCATCCATTTCCACCAGTATTTGATTTAAGGTTTGCTCTCTTTCATCATGCCCTCCGCCGATTCCTGTTCCGCGATGGCGACCAACCGCGTCAATTTCATCCATAAAAATAATCGCGGGCGCTGATTTTTTGGCGTGTTTGAAAAGGTCGCGAACGCGGGAAGCGCCCACACCCACGAACATTTCCACGAACTCGGAACCCGAAATCTGAAAAAATGGAACTCCGGCTTCCCCCGCTACTGCCTTGGCCAAGAGAGTTTTTCCTGTGCCGGGAGCGCCCATAAGCAAGACCCCGTGAGGAATGCGAGCGCCGATTTCAAAAAACTTTTTGGGACTTTTAAGAAAATCAACTATTTCTTTCAATTCTTCTTTGGCTTCTTTTGCTCCGGCAATGTCTTTGAAAGTAACGCGCTCTTTTTTGTCGTTGGGCATGATAAGGCGGGCTTTGGATTGGCCGAAAGTAAAGGCCTGCATGGAGCCCTGGCGGAATTGGCGGGCCGACCACCAGATGAAAAATCCGATAATGATTATGGGCGCCAGAAACGGCAATAAAACGCCGAACCAGAAAATAAAACCAGAGGGCTCTTTTACTTCAATCAAATTTGTGAATTTTTCCGAAGCAAGGCCGTAATTTTTGAATGTCTCCGAAATGCCGGCTTCGGATTCTTTGCGGGATTTTTCTTTGGCGCCGTCTTTCAGTTCAATTTCCAGTTCGTTGTCGCGGACTATGATTTTAGCGACTTTGTCTTCATTGATTTTTTGCACCAATTCCGACAAAGAAATGACTTTGGGCTGATAAACGGTTTCCGAAATCAAAGAGCCCAAAAGGGCGATGGACATCAAAATTAAAATGCCGTAAATTAAGTTTTTTGATAGATTCTTCATTTTTGCAATTTTTATTTAAGTTATTTATCGAGTTTAGTAGCTCGTAGAAGCGGGTTGACGCAGATGATAACGCCTTAAGCCGACTGGCGTCAGCCAGGCTAGGCGGATTAACGCGGAAAATATTATTCGAGCTTGTCGAGAATTTTACATTTAATACCCGCCTTGAATTTACCGAATGGATAAACATCTCGATAGGCCTGAAGAATAATTACCATAAATTATAACATTTAAAATAACTTTTGCAAATGAAAACACATAGGCAACCCATGTGTTTTCCTTTATTAAGCGGCATAAAAAATGGATTTAAATCTATCGGGACGCGCCAACTCTTTTTTCCAACAATCTGACTTTTTCATGGAGGTCATTAATTTCCTCACGGATGGTAGGAACATCAGAAACACCATATTCAATATGACTTAATCTCGCGTTCACATGCCGAAAGTTTTCATCAACCCCCTTTCTTAATTCATCAGTCCCTTTTCTTAATTCGTCAACTCCCTTAGTTAATTTCGTAATAGCTTCAGCAAGTTCAGTAAATCCCTTTTCCATTTTTGATTCCATTGTCCGAAATTCGTTATTGGTAATTCTGGCCAATTCTTCAATTGAAACATGTTTTTTGCTCATAGTTTCAGCTTATCATGCTTGGCAGTTTTGTCAATAAAAAAAGGGCCGGAAACGGTTCCGACCCAGGGAAAGCTTGAAGCTGTCCCTTAACCCTTGAGCGCTTTTGCGACCATGCGCTGGATGCTTCGCCGCAAATTGTAATCGCGGCGCACGAATGCAATCGTACCATAAGCGGTACGAAGTTTATTGGAGTAGGCCATCCAATGGCCGTAGCCGTTGCTGATGATATAGCCCGGGGTGTGACGCTCATGCGACAACCGAAGCGTGATTGAATCCGCGATGGCGAGATACCGCTCAAACGTCGCGAACTCTTTCTCCACAGTCATATCCGGCTTTGAAAACTCCTCAGCAAGCGCCTTGGAAAGCTCGCTCACCACGTCCAGAAAGCCGTACAGATACGCCTGTACGTTCCCATGAAAGTTCCCCCACAACAGAAGATCTGGGACAGCTTCCTCCGCGCCCGTGATGACCGGCCAAATCTTGCCGAAAAGCTCGGCTTCCATCTGTTCCTGCCATATGGTACGTCCGAAACGGTTTCCGCTTTCCGCAAGCGCGCCGTCTGCCGAGGCCTCGTTGAAACCCTCGGTCAGCATCTCCATGGCGCGGCCGATATAGGCCATGTTTTCCTGATCACCCTGTTGTGCCGCCGAAATGTAATCCTTGGAAAGATCGCTCATCAAATTCTGAGCGCTGTAACCGACACGACCCTGATTCCGCCGCAGTTCGTCAAGATGCCCATGAAGACCCTTGAAGGCCTCATCCATTTTGCTGTACATCCCGTAATCCCTGGAAGGATCGGGGACACAAACCTTGGGATTGTACACCTCGGCATCCCGAATGAAATCATCAACTCGCTTTACATCTTTTCTCAAAGAACCCATGCCTACTTACCCCCTTGTTGGTTGTAGGTTTTTGGAAACCCCGCTTCATCCCCGACCCGATTGCCGGTGATTTAATGTCCTACGGGGTAAATCGGGCAGATTACTTTCCTTGCCCCTGATAAATTCCTTCGATTACGAAATATAGTTATTGCCTGAGCTTGTCGAAGGCATACATTTATGGGAACCCTTCGACTCGCACGGCTCGCTCAGGGAATAAAACTCTAGCTATTTCATAATCCAAGGTAAGAAATTTATCAGGAACAATGAAATGTTGTAAGTTGTTAGTTGTATGTTGTTAGTTAAAAAAGACAGCCCGGAAGGAGAGAGAAGTAAAACTTCTACTCCTTCTCCTTCCGGGCCTGCCTGATTATTGCTAATCAGGACTTGTTAGTTATCGGCTGCGGCGCTCCGCTCCGGGAAACCGCGGCCGGTTGAAATTCCCGCGATTGTGCTGACCGCGCTCCTGGCGAGGCGCCGGACGGTACTTGTCCACCGTCTCGCTATCCTGGCTCTTGCGCTCCACAGCCGCCATGACACTGGCGACCGCACCGCGGTCACGGAAATCGGCACCCTCGGAAACCTTCACCGTCTTCGTCCTGGTTTTGCCAGGATTCCGAGGATCGGCCTCACGCGCGAACTTCGGCTTGACCTCACCGCGGATGGTGATGGTGAGCTCCTTGCCGTCGGGACCCTTCTCCACGACGGGCTCGAACTTGGGCTCAAGCATCTTGTACTTGAGCCGGTCGCAGACAGCGTCATACTCCCCCGTACTGGGGTTTCTGACGAAACTCCCCGTTGTCATCGGCTTCCCGTACAGCGGAGAATTCTCGAACTTGGCGTGAGTCATGACCGCCTCTGACTTCAGGCGGCCATCCTCCCACTCCTGCCGCACTCGGTTCTCCGAGTAGGGCTGGAAGGTGTGCTTCACGGTGCAGCCCTTGCATTCCTCCACGGCGCCGTCATTGCGACGGGCGTAGAGACCGGTGACGTGGGCCACAATCTCGGCCATGACCGCCGAGTCCACAGGACGACCCTTGGCATGAAGCTCAAGCCGCGCGAGCGACTTGATCTTGTGCGGACCCTTGTTCGAGTAAGTGAGAACGTCCCACTCACCCGGACGGTTGTCCGAGAAGAACAAATCGGCGAGCCGCTCGTCGGCCCACTCCACCTTGAACCCGTCGCCACGCCCCGAAGAAGCACTCGCGTGCTCCTTGGCGTAGGCAACAACATCGGGGATGGCCTTGAGAATCTCCTCGTCCGTTCTGACCAGTGGATCACCAACCACGCCGCTGATCATCGCCACGGCGTAGGCCTTCTTCATCGGGTCCAGCCCCATGGCCGTCATGACCTGAGCCAGAATCTCCGGCTTCACGATCTGCTTCTTCGAATTGAGATCTCGAATTCCTTCCATCTCTTTTTTCCTTTCTGTTTTCCGCTTAAAGCGGAGTTTTTCCCATCGCCTTCATGGCGCTGGGCAGTTGCCCCATCGCCACCATGGCGAATTAGGGGTGTACCGGTTTCTGCCGCGCTCAAAGGCGCCGGCTCATAAAGTAACATCACCTCCTTGGTGATTTTTTTGCGGTTATTCCCCGAGCGAAGTCGGGGCCGCGATTTTGTTTAAGAACTGCTGGCTTTGTGGCCGATTAGCGAAGCTGATTTAGACCTTAACCTAAACCTCGCCTCACTCGGTCGGTTGAACAAAGTCCAGAATTTACCATCTGCATTATTAAGCAACACTGAGTGTTGCTTAATAAATATGTCAAAAACTTTCAACATTATTCGAAATTCGATAAAAATCTAGGAAATTCGATAAAAAAATGATAGCAAATTCTGAATTTTGTTCCCTTTTTTATATATTTTTCAATTTCTATTACAATTATATCAAATCTACAGAAAATGTCAAGGCCCCACGTTAATGTGGGGCCGATTAAAACTCTATTTTTTGTGAAGCTATTTTCCAAAACTTCTGAACGGCTTATGCGACCAAACTTTCTTCCGAGGGGAAGACTGGTATTTATTGATAACCGCTTCTTCATCGGGGTCTAGACGCGGCTTAGAATCGTTTTTGAATTCGTAAGCACGGAGTTCCCGCGGAACATCCGCTGGATTCTTTTCCGACAGCACGAAAATTTCGCTGTCGCGCCATTCGGTCCAGATTTTCAAATAATACTCTTCTCGTCCATCAGCCGGTTTGATTTTCAGGTATACCGGTTTGAAATCCTCCCAAACCTGGCCATCTTCACCTTTGTAATTGGTGAAAACCGTACCCGGTTTCCTGTCCACGAATGTCTCGGAAAAATTCTTATCACACTTTTTTCCGTTGCGGGGATTGAGTCGGCCAAAACCGAGCAGAACCGGATTTTCATCCGACGGACGGAAATGAACCATGCGAGCGCCGTTTTCCCGCTTGAACTGAAATTTGCAAAAATCTTCATTTACGCCAATAAGATGAAGTAAGGAATTAACTATTTCTCGTTCAAACGCGGCCGAGGGCTGTTGAAGGTACAGCCGGGAAGTTTCTGAAAGTTCTCCGTTTACTCCCGGACGCTTATCAACGAAATACTCTTCCGCCGTAAGCGACCAGTCCTTATCATGAACAATCATGGCTTTTTTGCCCAAAAACTCTAACCAATATTGCACCGAAATATCAGGAGTTAAATTGAAAAATCTGGCCATCTTTTTTCTCCTTTCTCCTTAAGCCCCAACGCCAAGCCACTTTTCCCAGGCATCCTTGGAATCATCGCGGCCGGCCAAAAGCGCCGGTCCCGGCAATTCCGCGGGTACCTCTTCCTCCTCGGTAAAGTCAAACTTACCGCCGACAATTGCCCCGTCAACTTCTTCTGGCAAAAAAGCGCGAAGCGTTTTAAATTGCGCGGCGCCGAGGTCGGAATTGTAAATATCCGGAAGATTGTCCGCGTAAGGCACTTTCAAAATCCAAAGGCAGTACATGGCTCTCAGGGCGTGTATGGGATAAAACCCCTCAGGGTTTCCCTCGCGGTTATTATATCTTACGGAAAGGTCTTCCGTGTAAATTTTCTTCAAAAGTATGTCGGTGGCGATTTTGAGAACGCCGCTTATCTCATCAACCTCGCGAATCTTCTTGACGCCGTTTCCGTTTCCGTTTGCGCCATTGCCGTTTTCGGCAATTCCGCTTTCTTCCAGATGAAAGGTGTAAAGATAATGTTTTAAACCGTTACCAAGGTAATCATTGTTGATTTCCACCATGATTTCGCCGTATTTGGATTCGCGCCAAACACCGCTCCGGTAATATTCCGGGTCATGCGGATAAAAAGCCATGCCGTTTTTCGGAGGAACAATACTTACACCATGGCCGGTCTCGCTTTCAAATTCGCGAATAACCGCCTCATCAGGAGTTTCATCCCGAACCGGAATTACGGTAATTACATCAACGTGATCTTCCGCTCCGTCCTGCTCCACTATCAACGGCAAATGCGAGCCGAAATCATACCGGCGAAGAAGAGTGGAAAGATTCTTTTTATTTTCAATCAGCTCTCCATTCAGAGAAATGAGACGGAAACCGAAAGGCATCTCTATTAGGTCTCTTTCAATAAAATTGCGATGAACAGTTTTGCCGATAACGGCGTCAAAAACAACGTCAACACCGCCTCCTGGAAGCGCAAGGCCTTTTCTTTTGCCGCTCTTATTAATATCTCCGCGGTCCTGAACAAACCGGAAAAAATCCATGGTTTTTTCCTTAATCCAATTAAACCCCTGGGCAGTAGCCGAAGACCGGGGCTTTTCCAAGCGCTTTACCAAAGAATCTTCATTTGACAAGGTTCTTACCTCCTTTTTAGGAGATTTTGGGCAGATTATCTGCTTGGCTTAATTATAGCATTTTATTTGACATCTTGTCAAACTGTGGTATGATTATAAAGAACTGCCGTTTTGCTGTAAAAATGTAAAAAACGGCATTCATCCAAAACAATCTTTAACAAAACAGAAGGGGCGCAAAATGAGTGTGATTATCACGGTAGAAACCTCTAACGGTGATGATGAAATTCGTCTATCAATAGCCCAATTTCTCCATGAGCGTTTTGGAGATGGCATTAAAAATTGTTGCATCTTTTTACCAACTGTCAGTTTTGACGTGAAAGCTCCGGATAAAAGCTGGGTGGCTAAGATTCAGGCGAAGTTTCCTGGCGCCTTAGTTAAAGTAACTGAAGAAAACTAATTGTTTATATCCAATATTAAATAAAAAATTTATGATTACTATTTTAAAAAAGCCGCGTCAGACGCGGCATTATTTTTTTTAATTTCGTCCGCAATTCATCCCGAGCTTGCCGAAGGAATGAATTGCGGAGCACGAAATTAACCCAGCACCAAGTTTTAGAATAATCTTCTGATAACGCAAACGTAAGCCGCAGGCGATTCCGTGAAATAAACAAGTGATTTAAGATAAACATTTTTCGAACTTTGGTGCCGGGTAATGAATACAAAATAAGATACCCCGCTGTTTACCGCGGGGTGACAATAAAATTTATTCAACCAGCAATTCATTATAAAATCGCATGTCGGTTGCAAGCGCAATCGGCAAAATATATTTTTCCGTTTCCAAAAGGTATTTTTGCTTTCTTTTTTCCGGCCAAATATCCATGCTTCTCAAATTATCTAACCTGTCGGCCAATTTAACCCGACGGATAAAAACTGCGGATTCAAAAATTTTTCGAAAATAATCATCAAGATTTTTCTTTTTCTTCTCTTTTACCGCTCCGGTGGCTTCATCGAAAATACGGGTTATCTTGGAAAGAGTTTCAACTGCCCCTGAAACAGTAGCGCCAAAAAGTTTTTCCAGCAGGTCGTCCGGAACAAACCCGTCTTCAACGCAGTCGTGAAGAAGCGCGGTAATAATTTCATCAGCATTTGTTGACCCATGTTCTATCAAAAATAAAGCAACCCTGCGGCAATGCTCAAAATATCTTTCTCCGCCGTCTCTTTTTTGCTCCCGATGTACTTCTTTGGCCAACCAATACGCCTGCGAAATTTTCTTATTATCTTCAACAGAAACAAAACCATTTATTTTATCAAAAAACTCCTTTCTATTCATCATTTTACTCCTTTTTTGTACTTATCTATGAATTTCGCATTTGTCCCAGGGTAACGGAAATTGGCATTTTCGGCAATTCCGCCGTTCAAAAACTTCCTTAAAATACTCCTGCTGTTTATCTAAACTATTTTCCCATTCAAACCAATGATGGCCGTTATATATTCCAAACCCGCAGTTTCCCTCAACCAAAAGCGAATGAGTTATCGTAATAATACGGCTTATTTCGCTATTACTCTTAAAGTCGGTCTCCACTTTTTCCGTAACATTGCACCGTATTTTAAGAATCTCAGATTTTCTTCCCGGAAGCCAAATTCTATCACCAGCTCTTGGAACTTCTTTTTTCAATTCATTCATTATTTGTTTCTCCTTAGTCAAAGTGAAATGCATTGTATTCGTTTAACTGCAATTCCGTATCTTGTAATAAAGAATAAACTTCTTTTACCGAGGTTTGCGCTCCGGATTCTGATTTTGCTTTTTCTCGAGGATTTTCTCCCGGCATAACGTATATCGGATAATAGGTATAATCAAATGAATCGGATATAACAATAACATGCGTTGCTTCTCTTGTTTTGCCCTCATTGAGCCATCGGCGAATGACATCCTTTGTTATTATCGACCCGGAATTAAATTCTTCTCTTTCATCCGGATCCGACCGAGCAAACTGATCGCTAAATCTTTTTTGCAACTCTTCTTGTTGTTGCATAAGACCATTCTCCCAATAATAAGTCCTATTGGGCAGACCCCTTACCTGAATACCGTGAACAACCTTAATGCCATATTTTTCTTCAGTAACCTTAGTAATAACGGCGCGGCCTCCAAGTACGTCATCTTTCCCGTGCGATAGATAAAATGCCGAAGGGATATAAACCTCTTGACCAATCGTGGGTCGAGACAGCTTATTTTCTACAGCCATGTTTTCTCTCCCGGTTAAAATGTCAAAGTGCGTTGGCGATACGACCTATTTCGTATCGCATTTTCAATATATCTTATTTGGTAATTTTTGTTTTAATTTTTTGGCTGATTTTGGAATAAAAATATGATAACCGCATAAATTGCTTTAATTGCTTGTGTTTTTTAAATGGCTATGGTAAGATGGTGTTGACGAAAAAAGTCGTCAGTAATCGCGAATACCCGCGAATTTGAGGGCGAATTTTCGCGAATCGCTAATAAAATATTATTATTCGAGCTTGTCGAGAATTTAACAATAATGCCTGCCCTGAATTTATTGAATAGGTAAACTTCTCGATATAACTTGAAGAATAATGCATGAAAAAAACATCATTTTTACAACCCTTCGGCCTTGACAAAAAAACAGAGCTTGTTTATAGAGCCCTGCTTTCTCTTGCCGACGCTTCGGTAAGCACCATTGCCCGAAGGGCCGGAATTAAACGAACCAGCGCTTACCACATTCTTGAAAACCTCGCGGCTATGGGATTGGTCACCACTTATATTGAACGCGGAGTAAGGCGTTTTGTGGCCGAGCATCCCTCGCGCTTAAAAACCTTTTTTGAACGCCAAGTAATTATGGCCGAGCGGATTATTCCCGAATTAACAAAAGAAATTTCTAAATCCCGTCTTGCTCCGTCCATTCGTGTTTTTGAAGGAAAAGACGCGATAAAAAGTATGAGCGAAGAAGGGCTTAAGACCAAAGAAAAAATTATTCTTTCCATCGGTTCAGCCAAGCACCTTACGGAATTGTTGGGGGGTAAATACGGTTGGGGCAAACGCCGCCGCGAAGCAGGAATTTTCCAAAAAGCGCTTCGTTTTGCAAACGACGACATAATTGATTCTCCTTCGCGGCTTCACGATGTACGATTACTGCCCGATTCGTTCATTTTTCCCGGCTACATTATTATTTTTGACAATTCTGTCGGCATTATCCCATGTGAAGAACCCGCCCGAGGCATCCTTATCACCAGCCGAAATTTTTCCATCATGATGAAATCTTTTTTTGAAGTGTTGTGGAAAGTTAGTTCAGATGTTTAACGCAACTTTTAAAGCGGCTGCCCAAAGCCGTTTTTTTCGTTGCAAACTAACTTAATATCCGCGTAAATCCGCGTTAACATCCGCGTGGATCCGCTTCTAAGAGCCGCAGGGCTTTGTAGAAAAGAAAAAACCAGATGCAAAAAGAAGTGAACCATTTAAACATATTGACTCTTTACACTTAAGTTAATTTTTGTTTAACTGAAAAGCCCTTATTTTAAGCCATTTTCACGAGACCAATTTATTAAGCTAAGTGTTAATTGTCAGTAGGTCTCACCTTTAGGGCGGTATTGAATTGCTTCGGATACGTGGTTGGGTTTGATTTCCGGAGATTCATCAATATCGGCTATGGTTCTGGCAAGTTTTATCAGCCGGAAATAAGAGCGCGGAGAAAGATTGTAGGAATCATAAGCGTTTTTCAAAAGTTCGCGCGACGGCTCATCCAGTTTGCAGTATTTTTTGATGTGGCGGGGCGACATTTGGCTATTGGTAAGAATTTTTTCGTTTTTAAATCTCTCATCCTGGATTTGGCGCGCTTTCTCCACCCGCTTTCTGATTTTGTCAGATTGCGATTCGCCCGGAGCGATTTCCGCACTGCCTTCTTCAAGTTTTACATATTCAATATTCGGAACTTCTATATATAAATCAATGCGGTCAAGAAGCGGCCCGGAAATTTTTCTTTTGTATTTGGAAATAGCGCCCGGAGGGCAGACGCACTCTTTTTTAGGATTATTCAAATTTCCGCAAGGGCAGGGGTTCATGGCGGCAATCAATATAAAATCCGCCGGAAAGGTCTCTGTTCCCTGTGCTCGGGCAACCGTAATTTCCCTGTTTTCCAGGGGTTGGCGCAATGCCTCCAAAACCGGGCGCTGGAATTCCGGCAGTTCGTCAAGAAATAATACCCCACGATGGGCCATAGTAATTTCTCCCGGCTTTACGGTAGTACCTCCGCCGGTAATGGAAACAGGTGAGGCGATGTGGTGAGGGGAGCGAAACGGCCTGGTAGTAATTGCCCCGCCCTTTTCTTTAAGCGCTCCCGCAACGGAATAAATTTTAGTAACTTCAATAATTTCGTCTCTGGACATTTTCGGAAGAACCGATGGAATTGATTTTGCCAAAAGAGTTTTTCCGGTTCCCGGAGGCCCTTCCATCAAAAGATTATGCGAACCGCTTGCGGCAATTTCAATGGCGCGCTTTGCTGTTTCCTGGCCCTTAATATGGGAAAAATCCATTTCATATTCTCTATTTTCATTTTCTTTTTCCAGAGGGTCGCCGTCAAAAGGATTTTGTGATACTCTGCCCTCCAAAAAATCAAGAAGCTCTTTTATGTTATCTGCTTCATAAATATCAATTCCTCGCACCAGTGAAGATTCTTCGCCATTTCCCCGTGGAACAAAAATTTCTTTAAAACCGAGTGTTTGCGCCAAAATGGTTATGGGCAGAATGCCGGAAACCTTTTTGATTGCGCCGTCTAACCCCAATTCTCCCACAAAAAGACGGCCTTCCGGCTCAAATCGCGTTTGTCCTGATGCCAAAAGAAAACCCAAAGCAATGGGCAGGTCAAAAGCCGGCCCTTCTTTTTTCAAATCCGCCGGAGAAAGATTGATAATTACGCGCTCGGCTTTTTTATGAGGAGGGCGCGCCCCGATGTTTCTTATGGCCGAGCCGATTCTTTCGCGCGATTCCTGAATTTCTTTATCAGCCAAACCCACAATGGAAAAAACATGCAGCCCGCCGGACAAATCAACTTCAATATCTATTGGCTTGGCATCAAGCCCCACCACTTGCGCTGAAGAAATTTTAATCATAATAAATAATAGGTAACAAATATCTTAAAAAATGTCAAAGAGAGTTTATGTATCTAAATATTTATCTATAGATAAATATTTAGATACCGCTATCGCATTAGTATCACACTTAACCAAGTTTAAACATAAATTTCAAAATGGCGTTTTAAAATAGGTTCATTATCAATCCTACCCGCCTCGATAAATTTAACAAATGGCCGGACTCCGTATATTCCGGCGACAAATCGAATGTCGTCTTCACAATCATCAGGATAGACAAAAACGCTTTTTTGAAATTGGTATGCGCCAGCTTTACGCAATGTGAAAGAAACGGCCTGCCTTGCTTTTCTGAATTTTTCCGGAATGTCGAAAACTATTATTCTCCATTTCCCGTCCCATTTTTTCACCCGCCCGAATTTCAATTCATCAAGTTTATATTTCAAAATCTGTCTTTGGCCGTCTTTCGTTAATTTTATGTATGTTTCGTATCCGTCTTTTTGCAGCTCTATAATTTTTTTTCGCTCAAGCTGCCGAATCGCGTCCTTAATTTTCTGTTTGGATAATCTGTTGTAATCGCGTTTTAGGGCCTTTATAATTTTCAGTACATTCGGCCCGGAAAGGATGGCGGCCAACGATAAAACACTGCCGGCGGCCAGTATCAATATTATTTCTTTGCCAATTGAATTTTTTCTCATAATCTTATGAGTATCTAATTATTCATCGATAGTCAAATAAATAGATACCTGATTAAAACGTTGTTTATATGATAATTTTAGAAAACGGCTATGGTTTCAAAATATAAAAAGAAGCCCATCGTTGCGCGAACGAAGGGGCTTCTTCGTTGCAGACGATGGGCGTGGCTTAAAGTACGAGTGCCGTTGAGAACAAGACGGCCGCAGTAATAGCTAATCCTACACAACACCACTTCGCCATTTTTTCATACTTTTCCGATTCTTTCGAAAGATTAATCAGAACTTTCTCAACCTCTTGGCAAGTTTTACAGCTCACGGGCGTCTCCTTTGATTTTGATAACTATTGCAGTATTCAGGGCAGCAGAGGAGAAATAAACTTCATGAATAGGTAACAGTAGATTCCTAAGATAAGCGCTATTGTAATTACCACAGGAAACCCATCTATGAACCAATGAAATTGGACATCATTTTTAGGCATTTTTTCCTCCTTCTCGGATTGATTGGCGATGGTTTAGTTCACGAGTCTGTCGGATGCCCGGTCTCGTTCCCATTGGATATTATCTTTTTCTGCCCGGGAAAGACTGTTATATCTGTCTTCACCGGCCTGTCTATATCCCTGATCTCTGGCGGCAATAACCTCATAGCGCTTTTCTTCCAACTCCGTTTTGAGTTTTGCATTCTCTTTGCGAAGATTAACAATTAAATCAATAAGCGCGTCTTTCTCCAATTGCTTGAGTTGTCGACGAAATAAGCTCATTTCTCTGACGTCTTTGCGGTTGACCAACCGTTTTTCTTTTATCTTATTTTTTCGTTCTGTTTCCAGTTCTTTTTGTTTCCGTTCTTCTCTTTTAATTCGGGCCCTTCTTTCACTTTCTGTTTCTGACTTGCCAATTCTGCCAAGCCAACTATTAAAAAGCATTCGTTCCTCCTTAAGTTTTAAATGAACACTTTCTGCTATAATTATAACAAAGTTATCACTAAATTAAATCAGTTTTTTATATTATCTGATAGCCATTGACCTTATTGGCTTAAAAGTTATATTATTGTAATATAAAAAGTTGACTAAAATATCGTCATTATTATGGAAATTAACGAAAAAAATTTAGAAAGTGTTGGACTAACTCAAAAAGAGAGTAAAATCTACTTTAATCTTCTGGAGCTTGGCAGTGCGAAAATAAGCGTACTTGGCAGAAAAACTGGCATGCCTAGAACAAGCATTTATCCGATTCTTCAGAAACTGGCGGAAAGAGAATTCGCGCATCGCGTCCGTATTGGCAATCACGAAGAATGGGAATCAAGTGACCCCAAAGAACTTTATAAAACAGCACGGGAATCGCTCGGAAAATTTGGTAAATTGCTGCCGGAATTAGAAAAAATCCGCGGTAAATTTTCCGACAAGCCAAAAAGAATATCCGAAGTCCTATTTTATAGAGGCCGAGCCGGAATAAAAAAAGCGTATTGGGACGCGTTAAAACAGCCAAAAGGAACCAGGATTTTTTCAATTGAGAGCAATAAGGCCTTTGATATAAAAATACGGTATTTCAGCGTGGAAGACGGCAGAAAATGGCAAACGGAATTTAATGCAAAAGGAATTATTCTTGAAGGCATTTTTGGGGAACGGCTGCTGAAGAGTTTTCATAAGTTAAACACCAATGATCTTCAAAATCTATATACAAAGCGCCTTGTTGTTGCAAATATGATGCCGGATGAAGTAATGGAGTTCGATACTGATATTTTATGCTATGGAGATACTGTTTCCATTATAGTTTTGAGTAAAGATATGGTCATTATCATAAATAATCAGGAAATTGCGGATGCATTCCGGCATCTTTTTCAAATAATTTCGCAATTTGGGAGAAAAATAGATTTGAACGCGTATGTAAAAGACCTTCTGGCTTCTCGGGGGAAAGAATAAACGAATAGCGGTAAAAACGAACTAATTGGTTTCAGCAAATTCTTATTGACACCACAGGTCAAAGAAGTATAATTGTAATATAAAATGTTACATCTAATTTGAGTTTTTATGCGTAATATAATAAACATATCACTTCCCCCCAAAATGACGGAGGTGGTGGAAGAAAATATAAAAAAAGGTAACTTTGCAAGCAAAAGCGAATTTTTTCGCATGTTGCTTCGGCTTTGGATGGCGGGAAAACTTGCCGAAGAACTTGAAGAAAGCCGTAAAGAACTACGCGGCGGAAATGGTAAATTATTGAAATCACTCAAAGATTTACGATAAAAAATTGCATGAGGATTTATTATTCTTCAAAATTTGAGCGGGAATACAAAGGATTGCCGAAAGAAATCAAAAAAATAGCCGAAGAAAAAGAGGGTATATTCAGAAAAAAACCTTTTGACCCCGGGCTCGATACTCATAAATTGCATGGCCGTTTTAAAGAGTATTGGGCTTTTTCAATTGATAATAAATATCGGATTATTTTTGAATTTGCCGAAAAAGATGTTATCTGGTTTCATTCAATCGGCGACCACTCAATTTATCAGTAAATTAGAACTAAAACGGGTTATCTATTTCAAAAAAACAAACTTAAGTGTCGCAGATTAACCCACGGTAGAAAACGCTGCCTCACGCGAGTTAAGAATGAGTTTAATCCTCGAAAGGGCTTTTAATTTTGTCTTAAAAATGCTACCATAATTTATGAATCGTAGAACATGAAACATGTAACATTTAAGGCGTAAATTGCATGATTCATGATTCATGATTCATGATTCATGGTCATCACTTGGTACGGACAATCTTGTTTTAAACTGCAAGCTGGAGATTTGGTAGGGGTTATTGACCCTTATGGCAAAGAAAACGGCTTAACGCCCCCGAGATTCAGGGCGGATTTTGCGCTTGTTACCCATAATCATTCTGACCACAACAATATTGAATCTTTACCAGAAAACCCATTTTTAGTACCAGGCCCCGGAGAATATGAAACTAAAGGAGTTTATATCCGGGGAATTGAGACCTACCACGACAAGCAAAACGGCAAAGAGCGCGGCATGAATACCGTATATATAATAGAAATGGAGGGAATAAAAATTTGCCATTTGGGGGACTTTGGAGAGGGGAAACTTCGCGATGAAACCGTGGAACAAATCGGCGATGTTGATGTTTTAATGATTCCGGTCGGAGGAAAGTTTACGATTGATGCCGAGGAAGCGTCTCAAGTTGTCAGTCAAATAGACCCTCGTATGGTAATTCCCATGCACTACAAAATTTCCGGACTGAAAGTTGCCCTAGATACGGTTGATGTATTTTTAAAAGAAATGGGTATGAAAACACTTGAAGCGGAAGAAAAATTAGTCATCAAGAAAAAAGATTTGCCGGAGGAAGGATTAAGGGTGGTTGTTTTAAAAACATCCTAAATTTTTCTAATTTCGCAAAACGCATGCATATAAATATTAAAAATTTTATAACTATCAACTCGCATAAAAACTATAAAAGGAAAAGCGTTTTTTGTGTTCATGCCCATGATAATATTTATCATCTTGCAACGGAGAAAAAATTTTTAGTATTTATTTTAAGCATTCTTTTTTTATTAAACTTTGTTTATAATGCGTTTTCTGACAGTCCTACATTTGTAAGCGGTACTATTACAACCGATACCACCTGGATTCTTGCCGATAGTCCTTATGTGGTGCAGGGCCCAGTTATCGTTTCCGGCAACACCACCCTAACCGTTGATCCCGGCGTAGTGGTTAAATTTGCCCTTCCGAATT
>Ga0156251_139_pt1 | contig 22433 bp, 22 predicted proteins | sample RifCSPlowO2_12_FD_107898 | JGI IMG/M metagenome (GOLD analysis project Ga0156251, IMG submission 107898) | Candidatus Sungbacteria bacterium RIFCSPLOWO2_12_FULL_41_11
CATTGCCCAAGGAGTGGTCACATACGGCGTCAAAATCGAGTTGGACACAGAGGATGAAAGAGTTAAGCCCAGTATGAGTGTTTCTGCCGCAATTATTACCGAAGTCAGACAAAATGCGCTTATTGTTCCCAATTCCGCGGTAAAACAGCAGGGTGATACGGCCTATGTGGAAATTTATGTTAGTGATACCCAAACCCCGCTTAAGCAAAATGTACAAGTCGGGCTATCTAATGACACTTCAACGGAAATTTTAAGCGGACTTAACGAAGGCGAAAGGGTTGTAACACAAACTATTAATACTTCCGGCGCCGCGCAAACTCAAACCCAGCAGAATTCCTCCATTCGTATTCCTGGAATTACCAGAGGCGGGGGAGGAGGCGGGCCTAGGGGCGGCGGAGGAGGAATCAGACGCTAATTTTTAATATGATTCAGTGTCAAAACATAACAAAAATTTATAAAACCGGAGAAGTGAAAACAGCCGCGCTGAAAAGCGTAACCTTTACTATTAAAGACGGCGAGTTCGTGGCAATCATGGGACCCTCGGGTTCCGGCAAATCAACGCTCATGCATATCATTGGTTGTTTGGATACGCCAACAAGCGGAGAGTATCTTTTGGATGATAAAGATGTTTCTAAATTATCCGATGATGAGCTTGCCGACATTCGAATGCAAAAAATAGGATTCGTGTTTCAATCGTTTAATCTCTTGCCGCGAGCCACCGTGCTTCGCAATGTGTCGCTTCCTCTTGTCTATGCGGGTGTATCCAGTGAAGAACGGGAAAGACAGGCAAAAGAAGCGCTTAAGGGCGCGGCGTTTCCGGAAGAATTTTGGAACCATTATTCAAACCAGCTTTCCGGAGGCATGATGCAAAGAGTCGCCATTGCCCGGGCTCTTGTGAATAATCCTACGCTCGTGCTTGCCGACGAGCCGACAGGAAATTTGGATACAAAAACAGGCGAAATGGTACTTGATACTTTCCAGCGGCTTCATCAGGAACAGGGGCGGACTATTGTCTTAATCACCCACGAGCAATACGTGGCGGAGCATGCCGAGCGCATTATCAATATCCGAGATGGAAATATTGTGGAAGACGGCAAAGTCAAAAATCGGCGAGTTATCAATAATCACAACCACCATGAGTAAACTAATAAAAACTGTTCCTCTCGTTGCATTACTGGTCATCGCTCTCGCGGGCGTATATTTGTGGCAACGCGATGACGCGCTTTTGGTTCAGCCACTGTCAGATATAAACAATAACAACGAAACAAAAAGTGTTAGATTGTATTATTACAACTCCGCCCTCGATCGCGATGAGGCGGGCAATCTAATGTGTAGTCGCAAGGGATTGGCGGCGGTGGAACGGAAAATCCCATCAACAATTAATCCAATCAAAGATACCATCAACCTTTTAGTAAAAGGAGAATTGCTTAATGAAGAAAAAAATCTGGGCGTTACCACCGAATATCCTTTGGACGGGTTAATTCTGAAAAACATTGTTTTGAATAACGGCGTGCTCACTCTTTCTTTTGATGATACGAAAAATAAAACCGTTGGCGGCGCGTGCCGAGTCGGCATTCTGTGGTTTCAAATCGAAGCAACAGCAAGACAATTCCCCGAAGTAGAAAAAGTGCGCTTTTTACCAGAGGAACTTTTCCAGCCGTAAAAAAATGAACAGATTGACTAAACAAGAAAAATTATTGTTTTTGGGCTTGTTTTTACTCATCATCGCGGTTGCGATATTTTTGGTATGGTTTTTGAATCCCGACCGAAAAGTGAAAGAAGAAATCCGAAATACGCTTACCGAGCAAGAAGTTGTGAAAGCGAAAGCAACAGAAGCCCTAAAATCTGTAGTGGATATCGCCAACCAATTATCAGGCATCACATCCGGCGCGGTTTTCAATTTTGAAGTAACCGATGTGGACGGACGGTCTGGGAACTTTGGCATCGTGCGGTATATTGACGAAGTAAAAGGAGAACGGATCGTGGAAGAACACTTCGTAACATTTAAAAATCAAAATTACGCTTCCGAGGTGCATAGAGATACAAATGCTGTTGTAAGTATGCATCGTTCGGTGTCAGAATTTGCGGTCAGCGGTAGTCCATACCCGGTTGATAAACTTGAAGAGACCGTGCGACAGTTCGTGGAAAGAGTGTATCCCGAGTTCACGCGAAGAGAATCAACATTGGAGTATGATCCGGGAAGCAAGGATGCGCCGGGAGTAGCTACCAATTATTTCTTCCGTTGGAACGACAAGCAATTCGCGGTACCCAATGGACTGGAAATGGACTTGCCGCCGTTTATTCAGGTCGGTATTAACGCGAACGGATTTATATTCAGCTACGAGAATACCGTTCAGCTTTATCACAACCTTCCTAAAGAGGCACTGCGGGCAATGTGTGGCTTTGTCGAGATGCCGCGAACAGACGACTCTTTAACTGACCGAGAAAAAGGCATTGTGAAAGTTTGGTTCACCGAATACGAGCCATTTCAGAATCGTTATCTTATATTGCCTTATGAACCAGAAACCGATTTTGAGGGTTGCTCGGAGTCGGCAAAAGAATTTTTGGGGCAGGTACCAAGCGAACCGAGATAAAATATGAATTATGAATTAAAGGAATGGGTAATACCATAATTCTTGATTCATAATTCTTAATTCAATGAAACCACAAGATTTATTCCAAGAAACTATCATTGCGTTAAACGCCAATAAAGTGCGTTCCGGCTTGACCATTTTGGGCATTGTCATTGGCATCGGGTCGGTAGTGGCCATGATTTCCATAGGACAAGGGGCATCAGGTTCAATTCAGGCAAGCATCCAATCAATCGGTTCAAACTTGGTGCTGGTAATGCCCGGATTTCAGAGAGGAGCTGGAGCAGGCTCGGTAAGCGCCGGCCGCGGTTCTGCAACGACGCTCACGCAAGAAGACGCTGACGCCATCCAAAAAGAAATTATGCTTGCCAAAGCCGTGGCCCCTGAAATATCGCGAAGATACCAAATTACGGCAAAAGGCAAAAATACCAACACTAATGTTGTGGGAACCGTTGCCGTCTATCCGCAAGTGCGGAACGTGGAAATTGATGTCGGGTCTTTTGTTTCCGAACAGAATGTGCGAAGTTTATCAAAAGTCGCGGTACTCGGGCCTACGACGCGAAACGACCTTTTTGGCGAGAGTTCAACTCCTATTGGCCAAATCATTCGCATCAATCGCGTTGATTTTAAAATTATCGGCATTACCAAATCAAAAGGTAGCGCGGGATTCACTAATCAAGACGATATGATTTTTGTTCCTCTCTCCACTGCCCAGCGGTTTCTTGCCGGAGATAACTATGTGACAACCATAAGTGTGCAGGCAGAAAGTCCGGATACCATGACAACCATTCAACAGCAAATTACCGACCTTTTACTTCAAAGGCATAACATACCGAATCCCCAACTCGCCGACTTTCAAGTGTTAAATCAGCAAGACATCGTGCAGACCGCTTCCGCAGTCACCAATACCATGACTATTCTTCTTGCTTCCATTGCGGGCATTTCTCTTATTGTCGGAGGAATCGGAATTATGAATATGATGCTTACCACGGTTACCGAAAGAACGCGCGAAATCGGTCTTCGCAAGGCAATTGGCGCCAAAAGCAGGGATATTTCCCGCCAGTTTTTGGCGGAATCGGTTATGCTTACTTTTTTCGGCGGATTTGTCGGAATTATATTGGGATGGCTTCTTACTTTTGGCGTTACTTATTTTACTTCTATAGCCACGAGTGTTTCTTTTTATTCCATCGCCCTTGCCTTCGGCGTATCGACCGCCATCGGAATTATTTTCGGGTATTACCCGGCCCGTCGCGCCGCGTCGTTAAACCCAATTGAAGCACTTCGTTATGAGTGAAATTATTGAATTATTTATTCTTCGAGCTTGTCCTAAAGCCGTCCGGCCGGACTAGGGTCGAGAAGTTCACTCATTAAATAAATTCAGGGCAGGCATTTAATATAAATTAAAAAAAGTAAAAATTACAAATCCAAATTTAAAATTTTTAACATAAGGCCGAAAGAATATTCTAATATTCTTAAGAATACTAGAATATTATTTTGTTTTTAGCAGTTGATGACAGGCAAATTAATTTCTATTGCTATAGCAATAGTAGTGGTCGTGGGAGGAGGCGCATTCTACGGCGGTATAAAATACGCCGAATATAAAAATCCGCGAGGACAATTTTCACGCGCGGATTTGCAGAATATTTCGCCGGAAGAACGCCAACAACGCCTTCAGCAATTTGGCGGCGCAAGCGCGGGTCTTCGCAATGTAACGCAGGGAAATCGAACCCCGGGCGGATTTGCGTCAGGAGAAATTCTTTCCAAAAACGATAAAAGCGTAACCGTCAAACTGCAAGACGGCGGATCAAAAATTGTCTTTCTTTCCGACTCAACCAAAATAACAAAGTCAGCCGAAGGGACATTGAACGATCTTGAAGTCGGTAAGAATATCACCGTAAACGGTACCGCCAATTCAGACGGAAGCGTCACCGCGCAAATGATTCAACTAAGACCAATAAATAGTAACCAATAAAGCTGGATGGTATTCGGAAGGGCGGGTCAAACTTCGCCTTTTTCGTTTCCAGCAAAATCCTTGCGCGATTATCTGCGTGATTCTTGCGGGATTATTCCTCAATCATCATTATCTTTTTATCTTTATAGTTCAACCTGCTTCGCGGGTTCGCGAGTAGTTCTCTCTTGTCTGACGTACTGCCGTCTTTCAATAAGTACTTCGCGTACCGGCGGATGTTAACATCATCTTCTTCGACAAGCCCTTTTCCACTTCATCCATTCACGATCTTCTGCGGCTTATTGAACCGTCTGACTCCGGCGCTTTTGCGCATGAAAAAACCCCTGTTCTTACGAACAGGAGTTTTGGAACAACCCCTAACACGCTTATTTTTATTTTTTGTACCAATTTACTTATAATGACACGCCGACCTCGCGATATTCATGCTGTCTCATGATGTAGATAATACGGTCGTTATCAAACGGCGTTACCACAAGCATGGAACGAAACCGACTCGGATGTTCAAAATTTTTCAAACGGCTAAGATCGAGATATCCGCCTTCGCCCTCACAAGAAAAAATACTATACGCGGGAGAAGTCGACATAAGTACGCCCTCTTTGGTCCACGGCCGATCAATTGAAATTTCAAAAACCTTAAGCATGGCGCCACCATAAGCATTCCGCGCGAATTTTGCAAAAGCAAGCCAGTGCATCCATTCACTGACTTTCTCGCCATTGGCAAGAATGAAACCAATGGGACCGTATCCTTTTTGCAGCTCCGAAAGGTATAAAATACGGGATGGGCCGCCGGGTTCGGTGTGATGCAAAAACGCATCCGGATTTTCAACAAAAATCATACTATCATTAAAGTTTTCTCGATAGCCCTTTTTTCCAAGAAACGTCACAAACCGCTTTGCGTCTTCCGGTGTGCGGCATGAGTCTTTTGCCGGCAAGAAATTGAGCGGCTGGCCGGCCGAAACAATATATGAAAGATTGACCATTTCAATCCTTTCATCAGAAAAAGACGGAAGGCAAAAATAAAAAATCCCGATCGGAGTTGCGACAAAAATAGTGCGCGTAATGTAATTTAACACAATCGAAAAAATAATAGCGCCCTTACGGATACACGTAATGGAAGTTGAGGCGCCGGTAATTGTCGCTGGAGCTTCAAATAAATCTTCCCAGACAGATTCGGCATTTATATTTTCCATCAGTTCACCAATCTTAACGAATGGCCTTTCAGCAGAAATCTTCTCAATGAATTTTCCAAGCTGTTTTGAGCGGTCCGTGGGATCAGAGAAAAACATAAGGGGCTGTTTGACCGGATCGGCATCACTCGGCCAGCGTTTCTTGGCAATGTCGTCAAGTTCCTCGGTTACAAGAATCGCATGATTATCAAAATCGCGCAACTTTTCGGAAATATTAATCTCCGGAATCGCATCAAGCCCAAGCGTATCACCCTTGCCATACCGCACCTTGTTTAAGGCCTCGGTGGCACTGGTTTCCATAAGCGCTTTCCATGCTCCAACGGTTGCCCGGACACATTCATCACAATAAGTCCGTTCTATCCCCTGCATAAGAACCTCCTATTTCTATAGCTTTGCAAGGAGCTTTATTGGTCTGATAATACATTTATTTTGTAAAAAGTCAAAGATTTGTTATGTTGCGACACTGTCATTCTATAAAAAATCTGAAGGCCGAGACATCTTAAGCCGGGCTCTGGACAATAATTCAAAAATGCCCTACAATACATAATATAGTTCAGTTATAAACAGAAACGCGCAGAATTTTTTTAAAAATATGCGGGCAACAAAACATTATGAAAATTTCATAGGAGGAGGCGAGGGAACCGAATTTGAATGGGATATTTTTGGAGCAGCGGATACGAAAAATCCGGAATACCAAAAAGAACTTGAAAGGGTTACCAAACCCAACGATTTTGTGTTTTATCGCGACGCCCTAAAGCTTGCTAAAAAATTCCAGCCGGGCGATCCGGGAAACCCGAAACGCGCTTTTGCCCGCGACTTAAGGATTGAAATTATTGACCTTCTCGGATTGACTGAAGAAAAAGATATGGACAGAATAAAATTCTATACCGCAATCGGAACACCATTGGACAAATGGCACTCCATTGACGGATTTTTTGAAATTGAACAGGAACACAGGCCTCCGATTATGATAACCTTTGACACCACAACGCTTACCGCCGAACAAAAACAAGAAAGAGGGCAGAAAATTAAAGCCGACATTTTAATAAGCGATAAAGAATTGGACATAAGCAATGAAAAAACGCTTCCGGAAAAAACCACCAAGCTTGCCAAAGAAATTGTGAATATTTTCAAAGAAAAACAAGAACAAACCAACAAAAAGAACGTTCCTGAAGGAAAATACTCCCCGCCTCGCCGAACCGTATAAAATCAATCAAAACTCCGGTATACAGCCGGAGTTTTGATTTATTGGCGCAGTATTCTTGAATTAGTCCGAACCCCAGTAGTAAAGCAGAGCTTACTACGGGGCGCGACGCATTTCGTCCCGACGCAAGGTCGGGGCGAGGAACCCCCTGCGAATTCGGAGCGGCTTCGCCACGAGATTTAACAATCTCAAGTTTTTCTTTGGCGGCAAAATTCCTAAAATCATAATTTTTCTGCAACAATCACAATTCTATGTCGTTTCAATTCTATCCCATTCGATACGCTAAATTTTTCGGAATAGGAGCGAAGGTTTTCTTTATCTTTTTCTTGATCAAAATCTTTAAATATAGGAACGCTTTGCAAAAAAAGATTTAGGTTTTCAATATCAGGATAAATTTCAGAATAAAAATAATCATGAACAAATACAACTTTAAAACCTTTAGCTACCAAATTATAGATTTTTGTTTTTGCCACAGAAATATCCCATTCACCAAACCCTTGTCCTCTTCCGAAAATTTCTTTAAGTCCCTTTCCATCTTTCTCACCAATACAAATTTCAAGATAATATCCGATCGGCTTTATTACTCTACTAATTTCAGTATAAGGAGATGGGCCTCTACGACTGTAAATCAAATCGAAATATTTATCTTGAAATGGAAGTTTTTCTGCCTCGGCTTTTTGAAAAGTAACATTAGAAATTTTCTGTTCTTCTTGAAACTGCTTGGCCCTAGCGAGCATTTCAGAAGATATATCAATTCCAAAAGTTTTATGAAATTTTTCTGCTACCTTAAGTGTAAATCTTCCGTCGGCACAACCAATATCAAGAGCAGTCTTATCTTTATCACTGTATTTAACAAGTTGCTCAAGAAAAATTTCTTCTGGATTCCCGTTGGGAAAATGGCTTTTGTGAATTGCTTCAGACTTATATCCACCGACTTTTTTAGCAACTTTATCATAAAACTTTTGGTCAGAAATATGCATATGATTAAAAAATTTTCTTCTCCCAAAATTAAAATATGGTTCGCCTAAAGCCCGTTGGGCTCGGCCCAATTATAGAAAATATACCGCATAGCAAGACCGGCTATTTAATTTCGGGTTTTTGATTTACCAAGTATCGCAGAAAAACTCGACGCTCTCTTGAGTTTTCCTTCTTTATGTTCCTTTTTAAATATGCTTATTGCTTCATCGGTGTCCTGCTCTTCATTAAGAAGGCGCTTTTTGATACGAAGCGTTTCTTCATATTCAGAACGAGGAATAATTACAAGGTCGCCCCGTTCTGTTAATTTTCTTGGAATAGTGAGTATGTCTGCCATATTAATATGGTATAAAATTGTAACGATAGCGTCAACTTGTTTATACCGCTACGTTTTTTAAATGGTGCAGTATTCTTGAATTAGTCCGAACGCATTTCGCCGCCTGCGGCGGCGAGGAAGTCCCCTCGTTCACCCGCCAAAGTTTTCTGAAAGAAAATTTGGGCGGGCAAGAATTCGGAAAGGCGGCGGAGCCGCCCCGATAACAATTTCAAGTTTTTCTTTGGCGGCAAATTCTTTGTTCTTTAAAATTCAAAAAAGAAGAAACCCGCCAGAGGTCCAGATGGACATAGCGGGTGATACTAGTTCTGCCTTGCCCTTTACTTTATATGTGAACCATTTCGCCTGGTCCACTCATGGGGCTACCTGGTGTGACGAGTTGCATATCCCCGCATTTATCGCAATAGCGGATTGTGCGATAAACATAGCCATTGCTTTCGCGGAGCCGCACTTTCGTCATTCGCTCACAGTCATGCCACCTGAACCAGAATTTCCCTGCAAGTTCCACTGTTACTTGTACACCTGGGCTGTATCTCTGATAGCGTTGAAGGATTTTTGCTTGCAACATGGCTACTTCCTCCTTTTGGTTGGTTTGTGGGCCTGACTTCCTTGCAACACAACAATTCGGAAAGTTTTCTGAACTATTGTGTCGCAAGGAATAAAGAAGCTGTTTTTACAAAGAACAAACCTCTCAATTTACTAATTAAAGTATAGCATATATGAACCTGCCTGTCAAGCCCAACTCAAAACAAATAAAAAAGCCCTTATTTTAAGCCATTTTATGCAAATCTTATGATTAAAAAATTTTCCGTCCCCCAAACGAAACCGTCAATTCATTTTTGCCCCCAAAATCCAATACAAATTAGCCGCCGAGCAAAGCGAGGCGGCTTCTCCCAAAAATCGCGAAAGTCTTATCGTGTCCCCTCGGCAGGAATCGAACCCGCATCTTTCCCTTAGGACGGGATTGCTCTGATCCATTGAGCTACGAGGGGGCTTTGTTGATTTTGTCATATTATACTATAATAAAATAAGAGAAAAATAAAGTAACCACAGATACAAGCACAGATTACTCACGGATTTCACAGATTCCGTGCTATCCGTGAAAATATCTGTGCGCTCTCAGTGGTATGACCCACGAAGAATCAATAATACAAGTCGTACAAAAAACCCTTCCCTCGGTGGTTTCTATTGTAATTTCCAAAACACTGGAAGAATTGGAACGGGAAAATCCGTTTCAAAAATTTTTCGGCTCTATGCCTTATGGCTACCAGCCAAGCCCGGAAGAACAGGAAGAATTTTATCACTCGCTTCCGCGAACCGAAGAAGGAAAAGTAAAAATCGGAGGCGGTTCCGGTTTTATAGCCCTTAAAAACGGAATAATAATAACCAACAAGCACGTAGTCGTGGAAAAAAACGCGGATTATACAGTGGTAATGCCGGATGACAAACAATATAAAGCGGAGATTTTAGCCAGAGACCCTATTAATGACGTCGCCATATTAAAAATCAATGTTGATAATTTACCGGCGCTTGAGCTCGGAAACTCCAACAAAATACTGCTGGGACAAACCGTAATTGCCATTGGCACGGCCTTGGGTGAATTTCAAAATACGGTATCTTCGGGAATTGTTTCCGGCCTTTCCAGATTCATTATGGCCGTAACCGATTCGGACGGCAGGCAAGAACGGCTCCGGGGGCTGATTCAGACAGACGCGGCAATCAATCCGGGAAACTCCGGCGGGCCGTTGGTAAACTTAAAAGGAGAAGTCATAGGAATTAACGCCGCGGTTGTTTTTGGAGCGCAAAGCATTGGCTTTGCCATTCCCATAAACAAAGCCAAATCGGACTTGGAAGATTTAAAAAAATTCGGAAAAATCAGGAAACCGTTTTTGGGAGTGCGCTACATTCTGCTCAACAAAAATCTGCAGGAAAAATTTAAACTGGCCATGGACAGAGGCGCTTTGATTTTGCGGGAGCACGGTCCGGAAGGGCACGGCATAGTACCGGGGTCTTCAGCGCACCAGGCAGGATTAAAAGAATATGATGTCATTACCGAATGCAATGGCGCTGCCATCAACGATAAAAATACCCTTGAAGATATTCTTGATAAAGTAAACATCGGCGAAGAAATTCCTATAAAAATATTCCGCGAAGGGAAAGAATATATTAAGAAACTTATGGTTGGTGAAAGATAAGTCATGCAGCATGAAACATGTAACATAAAACATGATTTGTGATTCGTGACTCATGATTCATGATATTCGTATCATATTTATATTGGCACTATACTTATGGTTTTCGGGCGCTGCTTAAAGAAGTGTCGGATTTGACCGATGCTTTTTATAATTTCTTTTCGGTTATTTATCTTTTGAATACTCTTTTTTATCCGTGGCACCGATATATTGAGCCGTACAAATCCGGCTTTTATGTTTCGGAGCTTTTGTGGACTCTTTCGCAAAACCTGATTTCAAGAATCCTCGGAGCGACAGTGAGATTGGCCACAGTTTTAATGGGTATTATCATAACTTTTCTCACGATCGTTATTGGCTTTTCTTTTGTATTGATTTGGCTAATATTACCGGTGTTAATACCGATATTTTTTTCTTTGGGAATAATTGTTATGATCTAATTTAGCGACAAGAGACATGAGACAAGCGACAAGGAACTAAAAAACAAACGTATAATAAACGATAGAAAAAACATGTCTCATGTCACATGTATCATGTCACATGAAATATAATTTACTCTTTGAGGCCGCCGCCTTAGAAAACAAAATACCTCTCCATTTTATAAAACTTGCCAAACAAATCTCTTTGGCCTTATTTATTTTTGCCGCGATTTCCTATGTCTTGCTGGACAATAATATGACTTTCGGCACCGCCCTTATTTTGCTGTCTATTTATTTAACTATTTTGGCCTGGTGGAGATTTTTAAATTATTTCAAAACAAAAAAGCCCGAAATTCTGCCGCCGAACCCATCAGTCATATCCGAACCGCTTAAATATATAGATTTTGAAACGGCAAAATTATTCATAAACTCTCCTGATTTTTTTCCGGAAACTCTGCTTATAACCGCTTTTGACGCGGATTTCGGAAACTTTTTTCTTTCACGCCTCGGTTTTTCAAAAAACGACATTATTCCGCGGCTAAAAATACAAACGCGCCAGCCGTCAGACATTATAAATAAAAATTCCACGGAGTCCGTTGTTCGAGCCGCATCCATTTTCGCCCAAAAAACCGGGAAAAACTTTTTGGACATAGGGGATATTTTCATAACTTCTGGGCTCCTGTCTCCTGAATTTAAAAATTTCTTGAACGAAGAAAAAATTGAAATAAGCGACCTTGCCAACTTAACGCATTGGTATTTTGTGAACCGGGAACATTACCAAAAAAAGATGCTGGCCAATTTTTTGAACAACTCTCCTTCCATAGGCACAACATGGGCTTATGCTTTTACCCCGCTTCTTAACAAATTTTCCGAGCCGATAAAAACGGGGTCCTCCGAAGAAGAGTACCTGCATTTTATCGGGCATAAAAAAGAAATTTTATTGCTGGAAGAAGCGCTGCTTAAATCCGCGGAAGCAAACGCACTTCTGGTGGGAGAGCCGGGGGTTGGAAAAATGACTATAATTAAAGGCCTTGCAAGAAGGATTGAAAGAGGACGGGTTCCCGGAGTTCTGGCTTACAAAAAAGTAACAAAACTCAATCTTGAACTTCTTTTCGGCCAAAAAACTTTCGGCGACACCGCGGGACTTTTATCTTCGGTTTTAAGGGAGACCGAATGGGCGGGAAACATAATTTTGATAATTGATGATATCCACAATTATCTTTCACCCAAATCCCAAACGAATATTTCGGAAATTTTAATACCGTTTTTAAAATCAACCTCCTTAAAAATAATAGGATTGACCGACCCCTACGGATTTGAAAAATCCGCCCTGGAAAACAACGCCATCTTAAATCTTTTTGAAAAAATTGAAGTGCCGGAACCGGATGAAAACGGCGTTTTCAAAATTTTGGAAGATGTGGCCTCCCATAAAGAACGAAGACACGGCCTTTTCGTAACTTACGGCGCCGTAAAAAAAATCTACGAACTCTCCGACCAATATTTGGCCGCTTCACCTTTTCCTGAAAAAGCCGTTAACTTTCTGGAAGATTCTTTCGTCTATGTAAAAATGCTGAAAACAACCAAAACAGTTCTGCCCGAACACATTGAAGCGGTACTGGAACGTAAAATCCGCCTGCCCATCGGAGAAATTGAAAAGGAAGAAAAAAGAAAACTGCTGAACATGGAAGACGAGCTTCATAAGCGCATTGTTGACCAGGAAGAAGGAATAGGGGTTTTGGCCAACGCACTAAGGCGCTCAAGAACCGGTCTTGCCGCGACCAACAAACCCATCGGAACTTTTTTGTTTCTGGGGCCGACCGGCGTGGGAAAAACGGAAACAGCCAAGGCCCTTGCTGAATTTTACTTTGAAAATGAAGAACGCATGCTCCGCTTTGACATGGCCGAATATCAGAAAAAAGACGATATTTACCGGCTTATTGGCAACCCTGACACGAGAGAGCCGGGCGCCATGGCCGCAGAAGTCAGGGCCAACCCGTTTTCATTGGTACTTCTGGATGAAATTGAAAAAGCAAATTCCGATATTTTAAATCTGTTTTTAAGGGTGTTTGACGAAGGAAAGTTCACGGACGCTTTCGGGAAAAGGGTTGATTTCCGGAATACAATAATAATAGGCACCTCCAACGCGGGTGCGGAATTTATCCGCGAATCTTTGATGTCCGGAATGCCTTATAAAGAACTGCAAAAAACACTAACCGACAAACTGCTCCGCGATGAAATTTTCAAACCGGAATTTATAAACAGATTTGACACGGTAATCATTTTCAAGCCGCTTTCCCTGGAAGAGACCAAAAAAATCGCGGTTCTCATGCTGAAAAAACTTGGAGAACGCATTGAAAAACAAGGATTTAAATTTGAAATCACCGAAGAAACAATTTTACGCATGGCAGAATCCGCAAAAAACAACGTATTCGGGGCGCGCGAATTAAGGCGGGCAATACAGGATACGATTGAATCTCCCCTGGCCAAAAACATGCTTGAAGGAAAATATAAAAAGGGAGAAGTAATAAAGATTTGAAATATAAAAATTTTCACTAAAACCTATCTCAAAAATAGTTATTGCCTGAGCCCATCGAAGGCATACACTAAGAAAATCCGGGAAAATTCGCAAAATTTATCCTTTCCTCCAACTACACTCGGGGTAAACTGCTCAGGAAATAAATTTTGCTGATTTTTAAGATGAGTTCTAATCAATAAAAAATTTTTATGAAAGAATCGGAACCAAAAAGAGAAAACGCCGAAACCGAAATTATAAAGAAACCAAAAAACAAGGGGTTAAAAAGCCCCAAATCCGATGTTGAAAATTTTTCCCTGGATAAAGCTCAGCTTGATTCGCTCCGTCTTGAATTTCAAGATCTGTCCCCCGGGGACTTGGAAAAAATGAAAACGCTGATAAACGAATGCGACAATTCTCTGGTTTCGAATTTTAAAAATTATTTTCCTAAAAAAGAAACGCCCGGAAAAATTCCGGCCCGGGAACGGTTTTTATTTACGGATAAAAAAACTTTTGAAAGATTTAATGAAAAATGGCTCGGCAAACTGCAATCCGGCGACGCTTCATACCTTAATAAAGAAAATAAAGGAAACATGAGAACATTCCTTGAAAGAGGAGACTTTGCCGCGGGATTCGTGCCGGATATATGGGAAAAAATTCCTCAAGAAATGCAAAAAAAGCTTATTGATGCGGCCGGAGGGGAAAAACAAGCTAAAAAGGCAATCAAAAACATGGCGGCGCGCTATATTATTACGCACGAACTGGCCCACCTTCACCAAGACCCAAGTTTACCCCTTTGGTTTGCCGAGTCCGGAGCGTATTGCTATACACAGGAAACAATGAAAAAAAACAAATGGGGAGAACTCAACAGCGCGCAAGATGAAGCGGCTGATTTTTACCGCTGGCTTCTGGAAAAATACGGGGATGACGTGCATAAAATATATTTCGGACAGTTGCAAGACAGGAAAAAACGGGAAAAAATATTTTCCGAATTTACCAAGGAAAAAAAGAAAATATTGTTTCCCGATTATCGCGAAGAAAAGGAATAGTTCCATAAAGGGACTGTTGCCGAATGTCATCCTGAACACATTCGCTTCGCTCAGTGTAAACTCCGTGAAGGATCTCGGCTATTCTAAAACATCAAAAACATTAAGATTCTTCCCCTTCGCATTGCTCAGGGTCAGAATGACAAAAATAGAAAAGGGCTATTCGGCAACAATCCCATAAAAAGGCCGATAAAAAACTTTTAAAAAATTAAATGCCTGAAACTTCAGGCATTATTTTTTGTTTACGCGCCGCTCAAAGCTAGTTATAGAGTTCGGCTATTTTACGGCGAATCTCTTCGGAAATTTCCTTGATGTCCTTTACCCCATCAACCAAAAAAAGATTTCCGAAAACCACTTCAACCCTTCTTCGGCCAAAGAAAAAAGCTTTCCATGAAAAATATTCAATTCCTTTAATGGCAACCGGCAAAATCAGAGCGCCCGATTCTTTGGCCAGATACGCGGCCCCGACTTTTACTTCATGAATGCCTGGTTTGATCCTAAGCCCGCCTTCGGGATAAATTCCTACAACTCCGCCGTTTTGCAAAAAGTCCAATGGTTCGCAAAGCATCTTTCGCAATGATAATCCCAGCCCCTTTCTTTTACGCAACCGGTATGCTCCAAAAAGATTCTTTGCCGCCCAGCCAATAATCTGAGTTTCAAACACCCAGTCAACCGCCATAACACGGACAGGCAAAAGCTTAGAACTCATCGGCAAAGCCGCCAGAATAAAAAAATGGTCGACATAACTTTTGTGATTCGGAGCAATAATCATTGGTCCCCGTAAAACACCCGATACTTTCCTATTCTTTACGCTCAGCCGGAAAAATAACAATCCAAAAGTTAAATACGAAATCATGCTTAATATTTTAAAAAGCAAACCGGCTATAATCTGAGAAACCCAATAGATTCGCCATCTAAACATTCAACTTACTCTTTTCAAACTCAAGAAACAACGCGAAAACCGCCTAAAATCAGCCATATTTCCGTACCATTTTTTAAATCAAGGTTCTGTCCGTATTGTAAAATAATACGCTAAAAAAATGCAAGAATTAAAAAATCGCCCCATTGAACAAGACGATTTTTTAAAATCCGCATTTATGTTTACAACCCCAATTCCCTTACCTTAACCTTCTTCATAAAAACCGGCTGAAGCGGCTTGTCTTGCGCCCCTGTTTCAACAATCCCGATTTTATCAACCGCCTCAATTCCCTTAACCACTTTTCCGAAAATGGTGTATTTATACGGAAGCGGAACATCACCAAGAGTTATGAAAAACTGGCTGCCGTTAGTATCGGGTCCGGAATTAGCCATGGCCACAATCCCCTTTTTATAACCAAACTTGCCTGATTCGGAATTTGGGTCAAGTTCATCTTCAAATTTGTAACCCGGTCCGCCGGTGCCGTTGCCGTTTGGGTCCCCTCCCTGGATTACAAAACCCTTAACCACGCGATGAAATGTCAGGCCGTCATAAAATCCTTTTCCGGCAAGCGTAATAAAATTATTTACGGTTTTAGGCGCATCTTTGTCAAAAGTTTCAAATTGGATTTCCCCTAAACTTGTTTCAATTGTTACAATATACATACGATTTTTTACGGCAGTATTCTCCGTATTTTCAAGTTCTTTGTTCGTTGCCGACGGCTGATTAACAGACAACGTATTGGAAACTGAAACCGGAGTTACTGCCGGATTTTCAGACAAAACCTCGGCCGGCCTTCTATTGACGGCAAAAAAACCTCCTATGCCGAGAGTTATCACAAAAATAATTATCACAGTAAACAAAAATTTGTTTTGATTCATATATGTTTATTGAGTAAATTAAAATAAATTATTACAAAACTTAAAAAATCACTTAAAATCATTAAGAATATATTTCCCTTTCAAATTGCTCAATATCAGCTTTTATATTTTTATAAACAGCCAAGGCCTCTTCTGTTTGATAAGAATATACTATTGCATGGTAAAGTTCTTCCGAGATGCGTTCAAGAAACATTCCAACATTACCATATTTAACTGCGCTAAACGGCGTCTCCATTATTCCTTTGAAACGGGACTTGTTTTTTTCATTTAGATTGGATTCTTCTACTATAGAAAGCCAGAGTTTCAACCGCGCTTCAAATTTTTCTTGAAATCTTTCCCTCGCTTTTTCTTCCGGTGTAAAATATTTTTCTTGTGTCATGTATTAAGTATAAATTACCATATATTAACGTGGACCCGATCGGGATCGAACCGACGACCTCCTCGATGCCATCGAGGCGCTCTGCTTCACCCTCCCACCTTTTTTGGACCGTGCGGGGATCGAACCCGCGGCCTTTAGTATGCCATACTAACGCTCTACCACTGAGCTAACGGCCCATCCAAAAAGGCGGGAGGGCAAGCTAAGCTACGGGCCCGAATGTTCTTTATGATATTATTTTTTATTTTTTATGTCAATACTTACGGCGCGGGATTTAGCGCAAAACTTTTATCTTAACTCAAATTGGCCGATCGTTCATTTTGAATTAAGATAAACTTACGCATAAAAAATACCGAGCTTGCGCCCGGCTTTTCTCTTTTTCTCAAACCTTTGTCTATCCCGCTTTTAACGGGACTTTCGCTAGTTCAATACTTAAGAGATAATAAAAATTTACTTAATTTAGACCGATTGGTCAGAATGAAAAACAGTGCCTCCTGGCCGCTCGCTATCTTCAGCCGAACGAGGATTCATTTTCATAATTCTCATGGCTTCTTCCCACTGGCTTACGGGAATGTCGCGAAGATACGGACGTTTGTCCATAAACTCCCTAACCTTTTTCAAGGTAGACGGACTCTTGCCCGACTCATCGTACACAAGCGGTAAATCATTCATGATTTCAAGAACCCTTCCCCGCACAGTTCTTAACGCCTCCAAAATTTCTACTGGCGAACTGTTTTCAAAATTGGTTTTACCGGTTTTTTCCGGCAAAATCTCAATCCCAACATATTCTTTTTCTTTTTCTTTTTCCGAACCGCGGTTAAAAATATGACGAAGAACCAACAAGAAAACAAGCGCCAAGCTCATAACAATAATGGCTCCCATAGCAAATTTATCGTTTTCAAGTTCCTTAATTCTTTTATTGTTCGCGGCCATAGCCGATTCATAACGGACCCGCATGGCTTTCAGGTCCTCCTGGGTCATCATGGCCATTTTTGGCAAAAGAGACGTACCCGCCACAGCCGATTCCGCGCGATAAACCGGAATATTTATGGTTTCGCCCAAATACAAAAGGTCGGGATTGTTTCGCAAAGCAAGTTTAGGATTTACTTTTTCGGAAAGCAAATCATCCAGTTTAACTCCAAAACGGTTGGCAATCCGCATAAGGCTATCGCCGTTTATCTTAATCTGATAAACAAGCAGTGAAGCAATAATAACATTTTCTTTTGCCCCGTCCGTGGCCGTCAAAACCTCCGGAATTTTACCGCTGGCCAGCGGGTTAACACCAAAGGATTCAACAGAACCGGAACCAACGTAAACCTCGCTACCGGCGGCATAAACAGCGTCATTTACAAAATAATGACCGAAGGCAAAAACCACAAAAGCAATCAAAAAAACAAGAATTTTTGGCGGTCGGAAACCCATTTTTCCGATACTCCTTTTTCGTTCTTTTTTAGATTTTCAAGGTGCGATAGTTATGTTAGCAAAACGCAAAAAATAAGTCAACTATCGCTCCGCCCCGCCGCCGTGCCGCTAAGCGGCACTGCCTCACAGAAAAACGCACTTTTCCCTTTAGAATAAAAAATCCGGCGCGCGTAAAAATGGAAAATTGCAAAGTGCGTTTTTCTGCTCGGCGCTGTTCTGACGAACAGAACGGCGGGGCTTCGCTTCCGGCTCGGGCGGCTCGGCATTCCCCCCTTGAACCCCCCTGCCGAGCCGCCCTCGCTTGCTTTGGCATTGTGGCGGAATATGCTATACTGAAAAAACAAGGAATGGAAATCCACAAAGCTTGACCTATTGTGTTTTCCAGACTTGTGCTATACTAAAGCCATGGAAAGCAAATCATCCAACCCAATCGGTTCACTAATCAGTCTTTTAATTTTTCTTGGCATTGTGGGTTATTTCTTAGCCCAAGCCAATATTGTTTCCAGCACCTCTCTATTCTTTTGGATAGTCGGCTTGCTTTTCCTGATTTTTTTTATTGGCGGATTAAGGATTGTTGATCAGTTTGAACGCGGAGTTGTGCTGACTTTAGGGAAATATACCAGTACAAGGCAGCCCGGCCTGACATGGATTTTTAATGGTATTCAGCGAATGATAAAAGTTGACTTGCGTATCACGACAGTAGATGTTCCGCAACAGGAAGTTATTACCAAAGACAATGTTCCTGCTGGTATCAATGCCGTTGTATATTTTCAAGTTCAATCCGCCGAACACGCCATTTTGAATATCAAGGACTATACGCTCGCCGTTTCCCAATACGCACAAGCCGCGCTTCGTGATGTCATCGGCGGCATTGAACTTGACTCGCTCCTTTCAGAACGAGAAAAAACTGCGGAAGAAATTCAGAAAATTGTTATCAAAGCAACGGAGCCGTGGGGTATCTTCGTTACGGACATTAAAATCCAAGATATTGAGTTGCCTGCGGACATGAAACGAGTCATGGCAAAGCAAGCAGAGTCAGAACGCGAAAGGCGCGCCGTTATCATCAAGGCGGAAGGAGAATATGCGGCTTCGGAGCGTTTGGCGCAAGCTGCAGGCGTTTTAAGCAATACCCCCGGCGGTATTTCAATGAGAACTCTACAAACGATTGAGAAAATAAATCCAGACCCTTCAAAAACAGTTATTTTTGCTTTGCCAGTAGAATTTTTTGAAGGGATTAAAACCTTATCGCAGTTTTTCAAAGACAAAACTAAGTAGGGGGAACTACTTAATCTCTTTTAGGAATCCTTCATCGAGCGAGATTGTTTCGCTCGTTTCTTGATATACGGATTTCCAAATCACAACAATATCCGCGTCATTGAAAATTGAACGCTGCACTTCGCGGATCGTATCACCTCCGGCAATGGAAATCATAATGTTATAGTTTCCCTTTATGCGCCGTATTTCGTGCAATGGAATTTGTTTTTCTCTGTTAAATTTTTCTTCGTCAACACCGCGATGAATGATTACAACTGGTGGAACTTTTTTAAGAGCGCGCAAGACGGAAAGCGGAAATTCAACATTCATCATGTCAATCATTGCGTCAAGTCCGTGGGTTTCGCATTGTTCGACGAAGGAATTTAGAGTTTCAATCGGCGCCGTTCCTAAAGCGATTGCGGCACTTGCGCCGGCGCGCGCAGCAATTTCCACTTCTGTTTCGCCCCGATCCATTGTTTTAAGGTCGGCAACAACATAGGGGAAAATATCATTTTCCGGTTTTATTGTTGACGCACGCGGCACAGTTTTTGTTTGAGTAAGCGCCGATTGAAATAGCAACGAGAGCACGGATTTTGATGATACATTGGCTGTTGCAACAGATGTCAATAACTGCCCCGACAGACGTTGTTCGTACCATTGACGAATTTGGCGAATTCCGTGCTCACCGTATCGTTTAATGAGCGGAGTACCTGCTTCGACAATAATTCGGTCGCTTATCGGTAAGGCATTGATAATTTTGTGCGCTTCTTCAAGCGTACTGTTTAATGCCACTTGTAGATAACATTTTTTTGGATTTAGTTTTGAGGTTGGACGATGCGCCATAAGTATTTTCATTATAGCCGAAGCTTCGATTTTTGACTAATTCCGCCACAATGCCAAAGCAAGCGAGGGCGGCTCGGCAGGGGGGTTCAAGGGGGGAATGCCGAGCCGCCCGAGCCGGAAGCGAAGCCCCGCCGTTCTGTTCGTCAGAACAGCGCCGAGCAGAAAAACGCACTTTGCAATTTTCCATTTTTGCGCGCGCCGGATTTTTTATTCTAAAGGGAAAAGTGCGTTTTTCTGTGAGGCAGTGCCGCTTAGCGGCACGGCGGCGGGGCGGAGCGATTGGATTTTTTCAGGATTTTTTGATAAAGTGAGTTCGAGTGCGGTTGTATAATTCCACCAAGACGAAAACAGTCCCGGTTGCAACAGGGACTGTTTTCGTCTTGGTGTCTTTATTTTGGAATTATACAACTCTGCTCGAACATTTTTTGAACGGAACTGACCGCCTCCGCTTCGCTCCGGCGGAACGCTCGGGCGCGGCGGAATTCCCCCCACACCCCCCTTCCGCCGCGCCCTCGCGGGAGGCCAAAATTTTTTCGCCGCCAATCAGTTAAAGATCCTCCCAATCACTTCTGGTAGCTTAGCAAATTCTGCAAGATTAATCATGTCTTTTGGCTCTTGTTCAAACAGGTGAGTGTATTGATGAGCCGTCAGAGGATTTTTAACCCATACTGTTTTTAATCCTAATTTTTGAGGGATAAGAATATCTACATCGTAATTATCACCAACCATCGCACAATTTTCAGCTTTCGTTCCAGTAACTTCTAAACACTGCTCGTAAAATTTTGGGGATGCTTTATGAAATCCAATATCCGAAGTGTAAACAAAATAAGAAAAATATTTATCTATACCCAACTCTATCAACTCAGATTTAGTAAAACATCCTTGCGTATAACTAGCGACTGATAGGATATATTTTTCTTTAAGTTGCGCGAGAGTTTCGGCGACATCAGGATATAAACGGACATATCCGCGAGCGATTTTGTGGTACTCGTATATCAAGGAGCAAACTTTTTCTTCGGGAAGCTCAACGCCGAAACTCTCGCGTAAAATCTTCCCCAAAATTTTACAAAAATTATGATGTTGAATTTTTTTATCCTTTCCTATATAAAAGTTCTCCTGCTGTTTCTTGTTTAGTTCAATAAGCTCGGCTGATTCAACCTTTACGCCATACCCTCCAAGAGATTTTACAAGATTTTCCCACGCATTTGCCTGGTTTCTTTTTTTGTTCTCGTCGTTGATATCTATATCAATGAGAGTTTGATAGACATCAAACAAAATAACTTTTTTATTTTCAGTTTTCATAAACCCCATTTTTGTTGCATATCTTCATACCGCAACCTTAATTTTTCTACTAATTCGTCCGTAACATTTTTTACTCCGTACTTTTCCAAAAACATCAGCCCATATCCGAAGCCAAGATTATATTGCAAACTCCATATGGCCGCAGAAAAATCCACATCAGGACTAGCAACCATCAAGTCTCCTAAATCAATGTAGCCGGAAAAATTGTCGTCTTGAAATATGAAATTCGGTAAACAAGCGTCGCCATGAACTAAAACCTTGCCAGCCTCAAAACTTCCGAACGGACAATTTTTCGCGTCTACAGCATGAAATTGATGTAGCGCTTTAACTAATTTGTCTACGACTTTTTCTGCCGGCCATTCCTTGCTTAACGCCGCAAGATTCTTACCCTCAATCGCCGACAGAAGCAGGATGTCCTTATCGTCAATTTTTGTAAAACCGACAACTTTGGGAACTGGCAATTTTCCATTCAACCACTCTAATCGTTCACGCTCTTTTTCTAGTCCCGCTCCAAGTTTGAGAAAATAGTTGCCACTTGCGGCGTGAAGCTTAAAAACTTTACTTTGATCACCATAATCCTCTTTGGTTACAGTAGCGTTTCCAAGTTGTTTTTCAGCCCAATTTATAAATTTTTGTTCAGGCATAATTTTTTATTTCAATAACTCGTCAACGGAAACATCAAGTGCGTCCGCAAGTTTTTCTAAAACACCAAGAGTGATATTTTTCTTGCCACCTTCAATCGCGCTCATATAGCTCCTATCCATATCTAACTTGCGGCAAATGTCGCCTTGCGTCATTTTACGGCGAAGCCGTATGCGCTTGATGTTTTGTCCTAGTTTTTTGGAAATTTGAGCCATAACAGATATACACAGCATATCATTTGTAGCTTTCTTATTCTATATGGTATTATAGTTCCATATATGAATGATTGGCGGCGAAAAAATTTTGGCCTCCCGCGAGGGCGCGGCGGAAGGGGGGTGTGGGGGGAATTCCGCCGCGCCCGAGCGTTCCGC
>Ga0156251_103_pt4 | contig 21188 bp, 17 predicted proteins | sample RifCSPlowO2_12_FD_107898 | JGI IMG/M metagenome (GOLD analysis project Ga0156251, IMG submission 107898) | Candidatus Sungbacteria bacterium RIFCSPLOWO2_12_FULL_41_11
AGAGTGGAAGAATTGCAAAATACCCTTTTATTCATACAGCAAGCCAATTCAACAAGGTTCGCGCCGGTTCTTTATCCCAATGATGAAAAGGAAAAAATAATTCTTAAAGAAAGAGACCCGGAAACCGGAGAAGTAATCAAAGAGGTAGAAATGGAACTTTATTCTTATTGGATAATCATGGACGGCAGATATTATAAAGCGCCCATCCTCGACTCTGTTTTGAAAAAATACAAGGATAAATTGATTTTAGGAAAATGGGCGCTAATTGACCCCGCCAATAACATGATTTTGGGAATTGTATCCGACGAAATGCAGGAAAAACTCAGCGAAGCCGGACAGGAAGTTACGGTGGACGAGATTATTGATGAACGGCGAATCAGAGTGATGACGCATATGGACGAAAAAATGGTCATAATGGTTCCGGAAACCATGCCCAAAGAAGTTGTTAAAAAAATCAGAATTAACGACAAATGGCTTATGTCCAACCACGGCCCGTTTCTTGCCGGAAAAGAAGCGCTTCCCAAGTCAGAAATCGGCGACCTCCTGCTCGAAGAAGTGCCCGATATAACTTACGAAAAAATCGGCGGACTTACCAAACAAATTGAAATCATACGCGAAGAAATTGAATACCCGTTCGTTTACAAAGAACACTACGCCGAACTCAAACTTGAGCCGTCCAAGGGCATTCTTCTTTACGGTCCGCCGGGCTGCGGAAAAACTCTTTTGGCCAAAGGCGTCGTCAATAGCCTGGCCGAACGCATAACTAAAATTTTGGGGCAGAAAGTAAAGGGATATTTTATCAATATCAAAGGTCCGGAGCTTTTGAACAAGTGGGTCGGAGAAACCGAAAGGAAAATCAGGGAAATCTTCCAAAAAGCCCGCGAAAAAGCCAATGAAAATTGTCCTGTTGTAATTTTCCTTGACGAAGCGGATTCGGTCTTGCGCACCCGCGGTTCCGGCGTTTCTTCCGACATTGAAATCACGAACGTCGCGCAATTCCTTGCCGAAATGGACGGCATGGAAACAAATAAAAACGTCCTTCTGATTCTTGCCACTAACCGTTCGGACCTCATTGACCCGGCAGTGCTTAGGCCGGGACGCGTTGACGTCAAGGTCAAGATTGAACGGCCGGATGAAAACGGAGCAAGACAAATTTTCAAAATTTATCTTACGCACGACTTGCCGTATCACGCGAAATATTTTGATAAAAACCATAAAGATTCTAAAGAAGAATACAGCCGTTTCAACAGCAATCCGGAACTTATCGTAGAATACATGATTGACGAAACAATTAAACGGCTTTGGGCGACCAATAAAGAACCCTATGAATATAAGGATGCCGGCGGCGCCATTGTAAGGGCAGATAACGGCATTGTCCGGCTTATCTTGGCTAACGGCGACCCGGTAATTATGTACCTTAAAGATTTCATTTCCGGAGCCATGATTAAAAATATCGTTGATAACGGGAAAAAATGCGAAGTCAGGCGATTCGTTGAAAAAGGCCCCGAAGAAAAAGGTCTTATGACACTTGACCTTTGCATGGCGGTTGAGAGAGAGATGAGAGAAAATGAAGAACTTCCCAACACCTTAAATCCCGAAGACGCCCAAAAATGGCTTGCCATTCAAGGAAGGTCTGAACGAATTGTTCACGTAGAGCCGTTAAGAGCTGAACGCGAAAAGAAACAGCGCGAAGTTGAAAGAGTTATCAATACCGGTCAGTATCTATAAAAACATAGTTTAGTATCCGTCCTTCCAAGGACGGATTTTTATTTATTTGTCTAAATTTTAAAGCCCGCGCGAGGGGCGCATAAAATTTAGCAACAAATAAATAACCCGGCGCCACCAGCTCTTTCCGAGGAAGTTAATAAACTCATAAAACATGCTAAAACCATATCAATTATTTTTAGTGTAATGATTGTATAAAAAAATTAAAGAAAGGGCTGGATTGGTGCCGGGTTATTGCTTATCTCCAATAAATATTGTAGATTTAAACATAAGCACTTTTAAAATTTAAGGAGCTGAAAATGCCTAGCGAATCTCGCTCTATTCCAAAAATGATTGGTCTTGAAAACGAATACGGCTGTATGGGCGACAATCTGCCGGAAGAATTTTCCGCTGAAACTGCCGGAACTACTTTTATATCTAAGATGAAACCGCAATGGTTTTCTTTTGAAAAAAGCGGCGCATGGGACCCGACAGAAAGATTATTAAACATAGATGCCGATGATGAAAAACGCCATGCCCATTTGAAAGATAAAGATTGGCATTTAATGAATTTTCTTATGCCCAACGGCGCCCGTCTTTACTGCGACATGACTCATCCGGAAATTTGTATCCCCATTTGCCGGAACGCTAAAGAAGCGCTGCTACATGACCGTGCTTGCGAATGGCTTATGAACTTCATAAGAAAAAAACACATGGAAGAATACGGCCACAAGTATCTGCTTTACAAAAATAATACTGCCCGTGGATACGAAGACGATTCTTTGCGCCGCGGTGGCGGAGTAAGCTATGCAACTCACGAAAATTATTTAGTATCCCGCTCGGTCCCGCTTGAAGACCTTTACCCAAAGGTTCTGCCGTTTCTGGTCATAAGAACGGTTCTTATAGGTGCCGGGATGATTGGCAGCCAAAGAAGAGATTCCGAAATTAAATTCCAAATTTCCCAGCGCGCTGAATATTTCGGCCAATCTTACGGTGTTGATACAACGGGTTATTCGCGCCCTATTTACAATCTCCGCGACAGGCCTTACGCGGACCCGCAAAGATTTCGAAGGATTCATGTTATTTCCGGAGACGCCAATATGTGCGAGATGGCGGAATTTCTAAAATTCTCTACCATGCAGGTCCTCTTGATGATGATTGAAGACGAATATTTGGACAAGCGTTTTGACCTGACTGACCCGGTGGAAAGCTTCCATAAGATTTCCAAAGACGTGAATTTTAAAGAATTGCTCGAAATGAAAGGCGAAAAAAAATCCCGAACGGCCATAGACCTTTGCAAAGAATATATCGGATTGATGGGCGAATATCTGGAAGAATATTCTATTTCCGACCCGATATTGCATTTGGGAATTAACGAGGCCCAAAGAGTTATCAATCTTCTTGCTTCAACCCCTGAACTGCTTTTCGGAGAAATTGACCATATAACAAAAAAAATGCTGATTGAAAAAGCTTTGGAAAAAGGAAAAATTTCTTCGTGGCGCGACCCGAATGCCAAAACCATGGACATGAAATACCATAATATAAATCCGGCCGAAAGTTTGTTTTATAAACCGAAGACCTATCAACTAATGAAGCGCCTTGTTACCGACGAAGAAATCCGCAAAGCGGTTTTTGAACCGCCGCCAACGCGTTCACGCTTCCAGGTTGAGGTGCATAAGCGTTTCGGCCTTTTATTATGGGACTGGCAAAAAATTTGTATTGCCGATGAAAACGGAGATATATCTCCGATGATTTTTCTTGAAGACCCCGCGATACCATGGGAAAAACTTAAAGAATTGTTATGCGATGACAGAAAGGAATTCTTGAAACTGGTAAAAAATGCCGGATTCATGAAAGGCCCCCAATATAACGCAAACCCCGATGAGGCATTCCATAGATCTTATCCTAAAAATACGCCGCGCCATATTTTAAGGCATAAACACTACTCTTGGCCTAATTCCGGACAAGAAAACGGGCCGGTACAAAAAGAGGGCGGCATGCTTTGGTGGAAAGAATTCTCCTATTATAAAGAAATACTGGATGAATTGAAAAAACGCGGCTTGACAGATGACGACTAAGCAGATATAATGGCTCTGACTGAACATTTACAACCTTAGCGACATGAGACAATAAACATATCACATGTCACATGTCGCCAAACCAAAAAGGAGGAAACAAAAATGGCCGAGCAAAAGAAAAAAAAGCATGAAGAAGCTCCTAAAAAAGACCAAAAAGAAACTGTTCCGCCTGATTCAGAAGCCAAAAAAGAGTCCAAAAAAGAAAAGGAAGTAAGGAAAGACCTGGATGAACTTCTTGATGAAATTGACGATATTCTTGAGGAAAATGCCGAAGAATTTGTTAAAAGCTATGTTCAGAGAGGCGGCCAATAGCAGCAGTTTCAATATTTTTCGCCTTTGGCGGAAAATATAAAATATGACAAGTTTGCCGCGCAAAAATGCGCGGCTTTAAATTTGATAAATTGTGTATTGAATACAAGGCCTTAAAAAGATATAATAATATCTGTTATGAAACAACAGGATATTAAAAAAATAGTTGAAGAATATTTGGATTTCAAGGGTTTGCCCCAAACTCCGGCTTTGACGTTTGAAGATGTAACCATTATTGATTTATATTCCGATATTCCCTCCCGCTCCTCTATCAAAGACACGAGGGGATACCTTACCAAAGACATTTATCTGGAAACTCCAATTTGTTCCTCAAACATGGATACCGTTACCGAACACCAAATGGCCATAACTATGGCCCGCCTCGGCGGTATCGGATTTATCCACCAATTCCTGCCGATTGAAAAACGAAAAAAAGAAATTGAGCTCGTAAAACGGGCTGATTCGGGAATTATTGAAAAGCCATTAACGGTAACGCCCGATACGACACTGAAACAGGCCAAAGAACTGATGGCAGCATATAAAATTTCAAGTCTTTTAGTGGTTGACGAAGCGAGAAAGCTTGTCGGAATTCTTGCTAACCGCGATTATAACTTTGAAACGGATAATTCCAAAAAAGTGGGAGTGTTAATGAAAAAAACCGGACTTATTACTGCTCCGCCCCGGACCAATCCGGAGAAAGCCAAACAAATTCTTTTCAAACATAAAATTGAAAAACTTCCGCTGGTAGACAAGCGCGGATTCATAAAAGGGCTTATTACCACAAAAGATTTAAGTAAGGTTACAAAGTTTCCAAAGGCGTCACGTGATAAAAAAGGACATTTGCTGGTTGGCGCCACCGTTGGAATTGCTAATGACATTTTGGAAGAAATTGAAGAATTATTAAAAGTAGGAACCGATATAATTTTGGTTGATACAGCCAGAGGCAATTCCAGCCGTCTGGTTGAAGTGCTGAAACGAATCAGAAGGCGGTTCGGAAAAAAATTACCATTGGTCGCGGGCAATGTTGATACCGCGGAAGGGGTACTAACTCTAATTCAGGCAGGTGTTGACGGTATTAAAGCCGGAATCGGCGGGGGTTCTGCCTGCAAGACCAGAATGGGGCCGGGCGTGGGTACTCCTTATATTACGGCTATTGCCGAATGCTACGCCGTTGCTTCTAAATTCAATGTCCCTCTAATGTCCGATGGGGGCATTAAAAACTCCAGCGATTTAGCTAAGATTTTGGTTGCCGGAGCAAATACTGCTATGATGGGAGGGTTACTCGCCGGAACAGAAGAAACGCCGGGCAAGCCGTTTTACGAAGACGGAGAAAAATGGAAGATTTACCGGGGTTCGGCTTCCATAGAATTTCAAATGTCCCGCATTGACCGGGATGAGCGGGAAAACTTTATCCGCACACCCGAAGGAGTTCCGAAACGCGTAAAATTCAAAGGAGAAGTTGCCAATGTGGTGGAAGAATTAATCGGGCATTTGAATTCGGCCATGAGCTATGTCGGCGCCTGGACATTGAAGGAATTTCGCCAAAAAGGAAAGTTTCGCTGGCAAACACTGGCAGGGTACGAAGAGGGTAAGCCGCATGATGTACTATAAAAAATAAAACCGCGAGAAAATTCTCGCGGTCTTTATTTTTGTTATTCTCCGTACGCCTCTTTGGCATCGGGATTTTCTCTAAATTGAGCAACGGCTCTTTTAAGCATGACAATTCCTTCGTCAATCGTTTTATAAACTTTATTGGGGTTACCGGCGGCATTAATTACTCCACGATAACGATAGAGCGCGTTATCAGAATCAGACGGATCCTGATTTACAATAATCACAAGTTTTTCCCGACCGGCCTGCCCAAGAACATAGCCAATCTCCAAGGCGCCCATATGTCCACCGGGGTTAGTCGGCTCCATGTTTACAAAAATAATATGCGCCATTCCGGCCCAGAAAAGGTCAAGCGCAAAAAATTCCTGAAGATCTTCATTCTCGCCAGGAACTTTTCTTTTTTTACAGGGGTCTAAATATCTAATATCTTTATCCGGCGGCACGGCCTTACGAACAATATCTTGCCAATATATACCGTTTTTATTCGGCCGCATTCCGCCACAAAAATAAATATAAAAAGGCATATATACCCTCCTAACAATATTAAAAAGAACTGCTTTAACCAGTATAATAAATTATTGTCGAAGTCAACTTGACATTAGATTTTCCTTCTTTACAATCAATACAAATCTTGTTCCTTAAAAATTATAGAAACGGAGACTACAGAAATGAAAGAGAAGAAAAAGGTTAATAAAAAGGCCGTTAAGAACAAAAACGGCCGCGGCCAAGACAGAATCAAAAAACAGCGGTTAAGTTACCTTATTGGCGATATCGAAGTATTCCCGAACATTAAAGTGCCGGAGTTGTCTCCTCACAATCCCTATGTAACAAAATTGGCAGACCCAGATAACCCCAAATTCATGACTATAAATTCTCCTCTTATTGGAGCGCTTGAAGAGGCCGATCCTACCGTAAGCCCTCTTCGCAACGCCCTTAAAATTGCTGAAACCGGAAAAGCTGATGCCGTTATTATGGCCGGCAACCTCATTTATTTTATTACCGAACATTACGGCTCAACATATCCTTACAAAACCCAAGCGGTTGACCTGCCCATTGATCCTAAAATTCTAAATAAAGCTTATCCTGAAGCGGTTATTAAGGACTCCGGAACAATCGAATCACGGCTTGAAAAAAACAAAATTGTTTTTATCCCTGTAAAAACACGGCTTGACTTGGTGATAGCCAAAGCCAAAAAAGAATTTTTTGACGAATCCGGCAATCGGCTTTTTAACGGCCCGATACTAATTACGTTCGGCTCCATTGAAGAAGCCCTCGCCATGCAGCATACCAACGAACGGCTCCGCATTGATGTTTTTCGGGAAAAAGCTTACGCGCAGGGTAAGGTGCGGGAACTTCAGAACGAATTGAGAAGTGAAAAACGTCTGGCTACGCCCAATGAAGTCAAAATAGTCAAAATCGAAAAAGATATTGATGATTTTCTCAAGTACGAACGCATATTTGTAAAAATGGGCAACGTTTCTTCGGACTACATCAACCGCACAACCGACAACATGATTTCCTACCTTATTTCGCGTTATGAAACAGACATTCCTGACAGTAAAGTAATTTCGATCGGAGATGCCCATATTAAAGCCGGAAACCGTTTAATCCAAACCACCTATGAAAAAACCGGGGAGTCGTTAAACGACGGTTTTGCCGGGCGCATCCGAAAAGATACTTACAGCCGCATTAAAAACAATGAAGGAGAACTTATCCCGGACGTTATTTTGGGAGCGGGCCTTAATCCAACATTCAGAAATCTTTTGGTTTCCCACCGCGTTCGCGAAAAAAAAGCAACGCTTGACGATGTGAAACTTTGCCACTGCATACAACTAACGACATGCATCGATGATGTCAGATATCGAAAAGCGGCAAGAAAAAGAGTCCGCCTCAAGGACTCCTTGACGCGCCTTGCTTCCAAGGACAAATTTACCGCCGGCGTATTGTGGCTTGAATGGAATGGAAACTTTTTCCTGCCTAAATTTTTCTCCGGCGAATGTTTAACCAAAGCGGAAAACTTCAAATCCGAATCAGCCATAAAGAAACTTTTCGCAGATAGACTCTATAACTACAAAGAGGGATGTTCCCATTACGGGGGCAAGTTCATTGCCATCTATCCAAGCCCGAACGACCCTGACGGAAGATATATCAAGTTCCACTATCAGGTGGCATTTGAATTGATGAATAAAATTAAGGCTCCGATCGCCGGATATCAGCACGATGGAGACGCCTGCCACTGGATTAACTATCAAACGTGGCTCGAAACCCCTCAAGAGTGGCTGGATTTAGAAACGTTCTTGAATGAAGTAACTAAGATTGAGAAATCGTCTGCTCCCATTGAAGAAAGGCTAAGAACTTTAAAGGTTGCGGCACTGGAAAATTACATTAAAACCGGAATTATTGACCCGGATAAACAGGTAGATTCTTATGTCTTGTCTATGGAACCGTATCTTGAATTCTGGGCGCGTATTCTTGAATACTGCAAAGAAAACGGTATTGAGTTTCGTGGCAAATATTCTGCCATTACCCAGGGACGAGGAAACCATAACGAGCATAGCTTTCCCAAACACGCAAGTGTTGATATTTCCGAAGCTAAACTTATTCGTCAGGCTATGGTTGCCAGCCTCTTCAAGAAATATCCCAACCTTTCAGAATTGATTGAAAAAAACTTTACTTCTCCCCATATGGGAAAACTCGGCTATGCCAATGGAGTGTTTGCATATGTTAAAGAAAATGATAAGAGGAATTTGACTAAAGACCAACTGCTTCTGCAAAAAGATTTTTATGTTTATGCCGCCAAAATGAAGCATAAACAAGGCAGTTCTAAAACCGCCGACAATATGGCGAAGATGGTTGAGGCGTTCGGAAAGCAAGGAACGTCAAACCAATATGAGTCGGGCCGGATGTCCGTTAATATGGCGGGCGATGACCATTTCGGCGGCATTGCCATTACACGTACTGCTTTTCACGTAAAGACCGGATGCCAGTGTTTTGAAAACGAATTCGGAAAACGGTTTGATTTCCCTGAACAAAACCTTTTCTCAGCCGTCTGGTCGGTTCCTGCCAATGGTCCTTCTTCGGGGCCTCTTGGTTGGATATTCCTTGATTACGGTCTTCTCCGGAAATATGCCGTAAGGCCCTTTTCGGTAAGCCGGGGAAAAATTTTCCAGGGAGCAATCGGGCTTGAATCCGACAAAGATAAAAAATAAAATTAAAACGCCGCGAGATTAATCGCGGCCTTTTTTTAACCTACAACCAACAACTAACAACAAATAACGCGCGTTGCCGTTGTGGGTTGTTAGTTATAAGTTATGGTTCAAGCAACCGATTAATAATAATCCTTATTGCCTCTTCCGAAGAGGCAATAACCAAATATTTCTTTTCTGGAAATACGAAATATCCGAAACCCAAATCCTCGGAAAAAGACATTTTGGCGAAACGGTAAGGAACGCCCGCGTGGGTTTTATCTTCAAAAAAAACAATGTTAATTTCGGACGACGCGCCAAGCAAAAATTCGTTAAGTTCCGCCGGAATTCTCGGCTCCCATGAAAGCATATCGGCAAGAGCGCGTGCCGTATCGCTTACCTTAAATATTGACGCCAAAGTCGCACGGGTATCGGAATAATAAATGAATTGCTGTAATTCCGGCAAAACTACAAATTCCAGGTCAATAGGGGGGACGGCTTCTAAAATCCGCAAAAAATCTTTAAACAAAACATTTTTAATTTCTCCATTTGCTATTTTTATATCCAATTTTTTTAACGTTCCGAAGCGAGAGCTTTCCCGGGCGACTTCATTGACTTTTGAAGCAAACTCGTTTTTGTTTTTTAAAACTATTTCCGTTTCCTCGTCATACGATACATAAATAACCGGCTTTTTTTCTATTTTTATTTCTCCTCCGGACCTCGTTTCCGGACCTAAAAAATATTTATAAGCAAAAAAACCTATGATTAAAAACACAACTAAAGAGGCGGTTGTAATACTAATTATTTTCCATGAAATCAAAGGGTTCTTGGCGCCCGTCGCAGTGGAAAACATTTCTTCTCCGCGCCTTTTGGTAACCAATTCAAGCACCGATGGCTTTTCTTCTTTGAGTAATTTAGAGATATCCGATTCCATGGTTCGGATTTCTCCTTCTTTTTTGCGGTAACGATTTTTATCCCCGGTATTTAATAAATTTGGGTTTTGTCCTTGATTGTTCATGCCAATTTTGCCCGTGAGAGCAAGTTAATTTATTAACGCAGCCGAGCGGCTACAAAATTGAGCACCCCCACACTCAAGAAATGTAGAAATAATTTATATCTTACTTGAGTGTGGAGGTAATGGTTTTGTTGCTATTTTTGCTTTGCCTGCGGCTTGCAAAAATAGACAAAGCCCCTTAATATCTCGGCCCTCCTCTCCCTCCTCCTCTGAATCCGCTAAACCCTCCGGAACGCGAGGGCCTGGACGCGCTCTCCGCTTGCCCTTTTTGAATTTCTGCATCCGAATATCTTCCCGGAACGCTTTTTAAAGATAAATTCACTCTGCCCTGTTCGTCAATTTCTTTTACCATAACCGGAATTATGTCGCCGATATTAACAATGTCTTCAACTCTTTCCACTCTCCAGGGAGCGAGTTCCGAAATATGCACCATGCCGTCTTGCCTCGGAGCAAACTCAACCATGGCCCCGAATCCAAAAATACGCGTAACCCTTCCTTCCAAAAGCTCACCAGGTTTTATTTCTTTAGTAATTTGTTTTATTTCGGCCAGGGCTTTTTGCATTGATTCGGCATCTTCCGAAGTAATAAACACGGTTCCGTCATCCTCAATGTCAATTTCCACGTTATATTTAGCAATCAATTCATTAATCATTTTTCCTCCGGGGCCGATAAGCGCTCCTATTTTTTCCGGATTAATTTTAAGAACAATTACGCGGGGCGCTAAAGGCGATAATTCCGGCCTGTGCGTGGGTAGGACAGAAGCCATATGGGCAAGAATCTGTAATCTTACGTCTTTTGCTTGAGCCAAAGTATCTCTAAGGATTTCCAGAGTAACCCCTTCTATCTTAACATCCATCTGAATACCGGTAATGCCGTCACGGGTTCCGGCGGCCTTAAAGTCCATGTCTCCGTGGTGATCTTCCGGCCCCTGAATATCGGTTAAGACCTTATATTTTCCTTCCGCGTCCATCATCAACCCCATGGCAATTCCGGCAGCCGGCTTTTTAATCGGAATTCCGGCGTCCATCATGGCAAGAACCGAACCGCAAACCGAAGCCATGGAAGAAGAACCGTTGGAAGATAAAATTTCGGAAACAAGACGAATAGTGTAGGGAAATTCTTCTTTAGAAGGAATGAGCGGAGCAAGCGAACGTTCGGCTAATGCCCCGTGTCCGATTTCTCTTCTGCCGGGTCCCCTCATAAAACCGGTTTCTCCCACCGAATAAGGAGGAAAATTATAATGATGCATGAATCTTCGCTTCATCCTGACCTCCATTCCTTCAACAATTTGCTCGTCTCCCGGAGCTCCCAAGGTTGCCGCAGAAAGCGCCTGCGTTTGTCCTCTTACAAAAAGCGCGGAGCCGTGAGTCCTTGGCAGTAGCCCGACTTCAGAATAAAGCTCTCTTAACTCGTCCGGTTTTCTGCCGTCCGGCCGTTCTCCTTTTTCAATAATTCGCTTATGAAGAATTTCGTTTATTTCCTCCTCAAAAAGATATTCAAGCATGGCCTTGTTAAAATCAGGGTGGGTTTCAACGGCAAAAGCCATCCATTCTTCTTTAAGCCCTTCAACTTTTTCCTGACGGGCAGTTTTATCTTTCTCATACAAGGCGTCTCCCAATCTCTGGGAAATATGCTTTTTCAGATTTTTAATAAGCGCTTCCGGGGTTTCGGGAAAAGATAATATTCGTTTTTTTGCTCCGGCTTTCTCAACAATTGATTTTTGAAAGGCAATTATTTTTTTAATTTCTTCGTGCGCCTGTTTCATCCCTTCCAACAGCTCCTCTTCAGAAATTTCTTTGGCTCCGGCTTCAACCATATTTATTTTTGCTTCAGTTCCGGAAACAATGCAATCAAGGACAGACGCCTGGCGCTCTTCAAATGTGGGATTAATTATAAATTTTCCGTCTATTTTTCCAACTCTCACACCGGCAATTGGTCCGGCCCAAGGGATGGGCGACAAAGAAAGCGCCAGAGACGCGGCCAATAAAGACGGCACATCCGGGTCATTTTTCTCATCAATAGAAAGCACCGTAACAATTACCTGAACATCATTTCTGATTCTTAAATCAAATCTCGGCCTGATGGAGCGGTCTATAAGGCGCGCTACCAATATGGCTTCTTCCGACGGCCTGGTTTCTCTTTTAATAAAACGGCTGCCCAGAATTTTTCCGGCAGCGTAAAACTTTTCTTCATAATCAACCATGAGGGGAAAATAATTTCCGCCCTCCCGCGGTTTTTTATTCATTACGACCGTGGCGAGCACCAAAGTATCGCCGTATCTTACCAAAACCCGGCCGTGGGCCTGCTCCGCAATATCGCTTAATTCAATCGTGAACTGGCGGCCGGCCAGGTCATGCGAAAATTTTTCTTTTTTCATACATTTTTATAGGCCTTGTCTCTGGACGGAAGACTAATTTTTCTTAGTCTCAATGTCCAAAGACAAAACCTTTTTAGGCGATTCTAATACGACTCGAATTCACTCGAATGACTCGAATACGTATTCGTGTCATTAGGGTGTCATTCGCATATTGGAGTCGCTTTATCGTTTACTTTTAATTAAATATTTCTGGTCTTCTCCCAAGTCGGTAAAATCGTCGGCCGCTTCTTTTAATCTTTGCGATGTTGAACGGCCGAAGGCCATAATTTCCGCTTGGGCTCTGCCACCCTTAAGAAATTCAACCAGCGGCACAAAATCGCCGTCCCCTGTTACCAAAACCAGGGCATCCACCTTTTCCGACAAGCTTACGGCGTCCACCGCCATTCCCACGTCCCAATCCGCCTTTTTTACGCCTCCGGCAAAAATCTGTAAATCTTTCACTTTTGTTTCTACCCCCATTTTGGTCAAGGCCTCAAAAAAAGTTTTTTCTTCTCCGGACTCCGTTCTAATCACATAGGCAATGGCGCGGATTAGCTGTCTCCCGCCAACGGCCGTTTTCAAAATCTCGTTAAAATTTACCCTGGAACGGAAAAGATTCTTGGCCGAGTGATACATGTTCTGAACATCTATTAACACTGCCACCCTTTGGCTTTTGTGTTTTATTATTGACATATTTTCTCCAATCAATCGCGAATTGTATTTGCGAATATTCGCGAAATAATTAGAGTATGATTAGCGATTATTTTTTCAACCCCAACTTTTTCACCACTGAATTATATCTCCTACTATTTGTCCTTGATAAATAATCCAGCAATTTTTTGCGTCTGGCAACCATTCCTAAAAGGCCCCGGCGCGAATGGTTGTCTTTTGGGTGTTTTTTCAAATGCGCGGCCAAACGTTTTATTTCTTCCGAAAGAATGCCAATTTGAACCTCGGCCGAGCCGGTATCGGTATTATGAGTCCTTACCTTTTCAATTATTTTTGATTTTTGTTTGGGATTAAGCATGATTCCACTGGAAAAACATTGATTTATTCACATATAACACAGATTTTGTATTATTGGTGAAGAAATTCGTGAATAATCCATGATTTTACAAGATTACCATAAATCTAAAAAACATACAATATAACGCAAATAAATTCGCTTTTATATTTTGCGACATATTAGTTATAATGAATTTATGACCTTAAAAGAACTGCATAAACAATTTCTGGAATATCTGGAAATTGAAAGAAACCGCTCTTTGAAGACGGTGGAAAATTACGACCGCTATTTAAAACGATTTTTTAATTTTGCCGAGGTTTCCGACGCAAATGATATAGATGACGAACTTGTTCGCAAATATCGCCTTTATCTTAATCGCCTGGGCGAGAACAACGGCAAAGCCCTGAAAAAACAAACACAAGGGTATCATCTTATCGCGCTTCGCAATTTTCTAAAATATCTTGCTAAAAGAGGAATAAAAACCTTAACTGCCGACAGAATTGAGCTTGGCAAAACTCCTTCGCGTCAAGTTGAGTTTCTTGAGGGAGAAGAATTAAACCGGCTTTTGGAATCGGCATCGGGAAAAGACCTGAAAAATCTTCGCGACCGGGCAATACTTGAATTATTATTTTCTACCGGACTCCGTGTTTCCGAACTTTGCTCTCTTAACCGCGATTCCGTAAATTTAAAGCGTGATGAATTTACTGTTAGGGGCAAGGGTGATAAAATTCGTGTGGTGTTTTTATCGGAAACAGCCAAGTCAGCGCTTAAAAACTATCTTGAAAAAAGAACTGATGTTAATGAGGCGCTGTTTATATCTGCGAAGAGACAAGAAACAAGCGACATGAAACAAGTTACGCGTTTGACGCCGCGCTCCATTCAAAGAATGATTAAAATATATTCCGCCAAGGCAGGTATAACCAAAAAGGTTACCCCTCACACCTTGCGCCATTCTTACGCCACCGACCTTTTGTTTGCCGGAGCCGATTTGCGCTCGGTCCAAGCCCTTCTGGGACATTCCAGCATTACCACCACCCAGATTTATACCCATGTTACGGATAAGGCGTTAAAAGAAGTACACAGGAAGTATCATGGCCAAAGCAGAAAGATATAAAAACAGGGTATAGGGTTTAGCCAACAGTTGAATTAAATCCAAAATCCCAATATATAAATCCCGAATAATATTAAAATCCAAAAGTTTTGATGTTTGAATTTTGAAATTTGAATTTATTTGGGATTTGGGATTTTGAGATTGGGGTTTTTAGAAAAATGAAACTTTTTCCCAAAATTACCGCTGTTATCTTTTATGAACTCCTGCTGTTTGCGGTATCTTATTATATTTGGCACCACCAAGATTTTTTTGATATGCCGCAAAATACCGCGGCGGTTCAGCTAACTCAATTACTGACAACCGTTCCCGAAGTCAAACCAAGGGCCGTATGGAAAGAAATTGCCCATGAATATTCAATCCCCTGGGCGTTCAAGGCGGAAGTGCCATTTACTCCTCAGGCGCCTTTTGGAGAATGGAACGACCCGTGGCAGGATTTTTGCGAAGAGGCGGTAATTTTAATGCTCACAAAATATTATAAAAGCCCATCGCCAACCACGATTATCTCTAAAAACGAGGCATCCGGTCTAATGCTTTACATTATGTCGCAGGAAGAAAAATTGCTGGGATACCACAAAAATACCGGAGCAGAGGATATTGCCCAAATGCTTAAAAGCGTATTTGAACTTGAAGCAAAAGTTATAGAAGGGGCAAGCATTGAAAAAATTAAAGAAGAAATCTTGCGCTATAGACCGGTTATAATTCCCGCGGCGGGAAGACGGCTCGGCAATCCTTATTTTCAAAAAGGCAGGCCTTTCTATCACACAATTATTGTTATCGGGTATGACGATTCCGACAGAACATTTATCGTTCATGAACCCGGCACCAGATTCGGAAAGGAATACAAATACGCGCAACAAACGCTTTTTGACGCTATGGCGGATTGGAGCCATGAGGAGCAGAAAGTTATTGATAGAAAAGTAATAGTAGTAATAGAATAAGTAGCGACTCCAATATACGAATGACACTCTAATGACACGAATACATATTCGAGTCATTCGGGTGAATTTGAGTAGTATTAGAGTCGCCTAAAGGATTTTGACATTTAGATTTTAAATAACTATACTTCGGATTATGACTACCGACACTAAAACCAACGATAAAAAGCCCCTGGATATCATGTTTAAATCCAAAAACAGTTTTTCGTCTATGCCCAAAACAGGCGAAATTGCCGAAGGGCAGATTTTAGAAAAACGCGGGGGCAGAATTTATATTGACCTCGGTTTAAAAGGAACCGGCCTTATATACGGCAAGGAATATTACGAAGCGCAGGAGCTTTTAAGGGGATTAAAATCCGGAGATACAATAACGGCTAAAATCGTAGATCCGGACAATGAAGAAGGATATGTCGAGCTTTCCGTAAAAGAAGCGGGCAGGGAGAAAAACTGGGATGATATGAGAAAAATTATGGAAACCGGAGAATCGCTGACTTTGAAAATAAGCGAGGTTAACAGGGGTGGATTGGTTCTTGAATATAAGGGGGTAAAAGGCTTTATGCCCGTATCCCAGCTTTCTTCTAAAAATTACCCCAGAGTTCCTGGAGGAGACAAAGAAAAAATCCATGAAGAGCTGAGAAAATTTTTGAACCGCGAACTTACCGTAAAAATAATTGATGTTAATCCGGCCGAAGAAAAATTAATATTTTCCGAAAAATCCAACGAGTCAGCGGAAATCCAGCAAAAACTTTCCAAATTTAAAGTCGGCGACGTTATTGAGGGAGAAATAACAGGTCTTACCAATTTTGGCGCGTTCGTAACTTTTGATGAAGGACTTGAGGGATTAATTCATATCTCGGAAATAGACTGGCAGTTGATTGAAAATCCGGCTGATGTGCTTAAAATAAATGAAAAAATCAAGGCCAAAATAATAGGCATGGAAAAAGATAAGGTCGCGCTTTCATTAAAAACTCTTAAAGAAGATCCGTGGCTTAAGGTTGCCGATAAATATAAAAAAGGAGAAATTGTTAAAGGCGTGGTTGTTAAATATAATCCTTTCGGAGCGTTTGTAAAGCTTGATGAAGAAATACAAGGACTATTGCATATTTCCGAATTCGGCAACGAAGCAAGGATGAAAGAAGAAATCGCCCTGAATCAGGAATATGAATTAAAAATTCTTTCGGTTGACCCGAAGGAGCATCGTCTTGGTTTGGGATTTCCCCAAAATCATCCGGAAAGAGCGGCAGAAGAAATTAAGGAAGGAAACGCGCCGGCGACTCCGGAAGAAAAACAAAAGGAATTAACCGAAGAAAAAAAAGAAGAAACAAAATAATCCTCTTTCAGTAGAAAGAGGATTGTTTAACCCTCAATATAATCTTTCATCAATATCCGGTTTCTCTTAATATATTCGGCAGCCGCACCAACAACTTCACACGTTGCTTTCTTAAGCCATTCTTCACGAACATCGTCCTCGGTCCAAAGTCCGGTGTGTCCATATTCATGGCAGGTTTCTTTAAAGGCAATCTCTCTTGCGGTTGTTTCATTTTCGGCAACGATAAGAAGACCCTTTGTTTCACCGTACCAACAATGCTTTTCATCTCTTTTAAGAAGAAAAAGGAGATTATTCATGGTCGTGGCTTATTCGTACAAATTTTTAAGAACTAATTTTTTTAGTATACAAATAATTTCTAAACTTGTCAATATTGACAATATTTTTTATATATTGATAATACTGCATGAGGGTGCAAATCACGCACAGCTCCTTGAAAACCTAAAATTACAGGCGCGAAAAAGGAGGTGAAAAAATGTGGTTTTTGCTTAAAGAATGGTTGATATACGCTTTCGGAAATATGTTTGGATTTTTGGAATATCTGGACAAGGCGCTGGTCTTTTGGACTTTTCTTGCTATCGGACTTACGTGCGGCGGTTTTCTTTTTCTTACCATGATTATCGGCGAGATAAGCGAGCTTTTTGGAGATATGTTTGGCGGTGATGCCGACCATGATTTGGGCGGCGGAACTGAACATGGCGGAAGCCATGATGCTTCTGACTCTGGACTTGATTCACACGCTCCCGACTTTTCAACACCATCCTTGTTTTCTTTTAGAATAATGATGGCATTTTTTACCGGTTTCGGCTTAATTGGCGCCGTCGCGACATACGGAAATCAATCGGTTATCATAAGCAGTTTATGGGGCCTTAGTAGCGGCGCCTTATTAATGATTGCTACCTATATTTTCGTGAGTTATTTGGCTTCGGGGCAGGGTTCGGTTAATATAGTTGACAGCGATCTTCTTGGCAAAGAAGCCCGAGTAGTTGTAGAAATTCCGCCTGATGGTCTAGGACGAGTGGAAATTTTCACTCATGCCGGTTCATTAACCAAGCTTTCGCGTTCTTTGGAAGGAAACTTAATTTCCGAAAACAGCATTGTCAGAGTAGAGAAAATTTCGGGGAATACGGTTCTGGTCAAAAAACTGTGAAGTTACGCGGCCCCATTTCGTCACGAATTGGGACAAGCAAGCTAGTTGAGTTAAACTCAACCAATCAAGCCAAACTCGAATAATTGAGCCAAGCTCTACCCACGGCCTTAATCTAGTTGCGGGTAAACATCACTAAACAAAATTATAAATAAATTTTAACTTCTGCGCCCCAACCCAACCCCAAACCAAAAGGAGGAAAAAAGAATGTTCGGTTCATTTCTAATCCCAATACTGATAGCTTTTACCGGTCTGGCATTTTTTGCCGGTCTAATAACTTGGGCTAAACTGCTGAAGAAAGTCGCGCCCGACAAGGTTGCGATTATCACCGGCAGAAAAAAGAGGGTGGTCCAGGGAGAAAAAACAACCAATTATCGCATTGTTCGCGGCGGAACCGTTTTCGTCAACCCGGTAACCGAAGTAGTGCAATATTTGCCGCTTAATCTTGTTACTTTACCCATTGAGGTAAAGGAGGCATATAACAAAGACGGCGTTCCTGTTGATGTTGAGTGCGTTGCCAACATCAAGATTAAGGGCGAAGACAAGGCCATTCAAAATGCCGTGGAACGATTTTTGGATTCGCCCAAAAACATACATGATACCGTCAAGCAGACCCTGGAAGGACATCTTCGTTCAATCGTCGGCACCATGACCATTGAGGACCTTAACTCAAACCGCAAGGCTTTTGCGTCCGCTGTTACGGTAGATGCCGTGGCCGAACTTGAACAAATGGGTATTGGTGTTGATAGCATCGTCATTAAGAAAATTTCTGACGGTAGCGGTTACCTTGCGGCACTTGGCAGAAAGCGTACTGCCGAAGTAAAACGCGATGCTGACATCGGTGAGGCCGAAGCCAAGGCTGAAGCCAAGAAAAAATCAACCGATGCCGAACGCGCGGCCGAAATAATCGCTGCTGAAAACCAACGAGCCACATTCGAAGCCCATCGGGACCTTGAAACGAAAAAGGCCGACTATGACGCTGAGATTAAGGCCAAACAGGCAACTGCTGCCCAAGCCGGTCCACGCGCCCAAGCTGAAGCTGAAAAGGCCGTTATGGTTGCCAAGGAAGAAGCAAAAATTGCCCAAACCGAAGCTGCCGGTAGAGTGCAGATTCAAGAAGCAAAGCGCAAAGAACAGGAACTTCTGGCAACTACCATCAAATTGGCAGATGCCGAAAAACAAGCCACAATCGTCAAGGCTGAAGGTGAAGCTACGGCGCGTATGACCAAAGCCGAAGCTGAAAAAACCGCCAAGGTCGCGGAGGCCGAAGGTGAGGCCGCAAAAATTAAAAAAGAAGGTGAAGCGCATGCCGCCGTTATTAAGGCCAAGCTTGTCGCAGAAGCTGAAGGCAAAAAAGAGCTTGCCGCAGCCCTTCGAGAGCTTAACGAAGCCGGTCAGCTCTTATTCTTAATGGAAAAATCTCCCGAAGTCATCAATGCGTTGGGCGAAGCTGGTGAGCGAATTGCCCGAGGCGTGTTTGAACCGGTTGGACACGGTGTGGGCCAGATTGACACTATCTCGGTCTATGATTCCGGAAACGGAAACGGCCAAGGCGCCGTTGAAAGAGCAACCGATATTGTGCCTTCAATAGTGTTCAATTTTCTGCAGAAGTGCAAAGCCAACGGCATGAACAACATCGGAGACACCCTGACTAATCTGGTTACAGCTTTGAATGCCAAGATTGCTCCTTCTACTGTTGTCGAAGAAACTAAACCCGAATCAGCGCATTACGGACTGGAACAAACCGCTGATAAAGTTAGCGGCAATAAATCTGCTTCTCAAGAAGCGACTGTATAAATTTTTATCGGGAGGAGGAAAAACCTCCTCCCATTCTTTTTCAAAACCAATCGAAGAAAGGGCCTAATCCGCCAAAGGCGGACGGTCAAAGCAATCCCAAATCCGATCCGCCAGCGGCGAATACGGGGTCGACTAAAGGAGAAAGAATGGAAAGCACAGAAACCGCAAAATCCACGGAAACCCCAAAGAGTCCGCAAAGAAAATATTATCCGCTTCATCAGGAAGCAAGAACTAATCCTGACGCGGTTGTAGTGCATTGTTCCGACCCCGGATTTCAGGAAGCATTCCGTTTGTTTTTGAAAGGGGAGCTCGGCATAGAACACTATGCCCCGATTGTTGTTCCCGGAAGTGTAAGTTCTGTAGCGCCTGAACTTGTCATGCCCAAGCACTTAAAAACGCTAAAAGATAACATTGAATTCATGATTGAACGCGGCAAAACTCCGAAGCTTATTCTCATCAACCACGAAGACTGCAAAATGTACGCCAAGCTCCATAAAGCCGTTGCCAGGGTTCTAAAACTAAAACAAGCAAATGACCTGGTAAAAGCGGCCTCGCTCTTTAAAAAACTAATTCCCGTGCTTACGCACGTTAATGTTTACATGGCGCGGCTGGATGAAGAAAAAAAGGACGAAAACAAAATTTATTTCGAAAAAATTGTATAAAAAATAGGGCTCGCCAAAGAGCCCTTTTTAATTTTTATGCTAATTCTTAAGAGGAAGAATGAATAATCCAATTACCAAAAACGCGATTCCCATGCCGAGTTTCAAAGAATTCCACGCCCTGCTTCCATCCTGGTTAATGACCAAAGAATCATGAAGAAGTTTTGCTCCGACAATTTGAAAAACAGAACCTAGAGCCACAACCAAAAAAATGATGAAAACAAGTGTAGCTCCGGTGGCCGTTCCCACCATTCCTCCGAACAATCCGCCGGCCACGAGTCCAAAAACAGCACTACCCATAAGAGTCATAAATCCCAAAACCACGGTTAGGACAACGGCAACAATAAGATACCAGCGATAAAGAAAGTTTGTTGATTTTTTAAAAGTATTCGGCCCATCATTACCTTTCATAGCCACAAAAGCGGCAACTAAAGCGGCAAGCATTAAACCAAACATTGTTTTTTCCTCCTTGCCCGACCCAAGGGGTTTAGGGCTTTTTGTCAAAGATTGAGTTTTCTGGCCTATTTTTGGTTTTCAAGCCAGCTTTTTGAATTATAGAAAAAACAAAAGAATTGTCAAGTTCTTTTGATTTTTTATTCTCTCTAGGATAAAATATAAGAAATGCCACGGCATTTCTTGAATTTCCGTTGCTCACACGCAATGAAAACAAGTTTTCGTTGCGTGCTCGCTAGGAAATATAAAAGCGGGCGGTTAGCTCAGTTGGTAGAGCGCGTACTTGACGTGTATGAGGCCATAGGTTCGAGTCCTATACCGCCCACCAGTATTAAACTTTCCGATTTTTTCCCGACCAATTCGGCGGCGCAACGCGCCGCCTCATACGGCAAAATGGGGTTTCAGACCGTCCGAAAACTCCAGTTATGCACACTGAATTTTGAACAGAAAAGTGATAAAATTAAGATTACTTGTTTAATTTTATCATCACTATGT
>Ga0156251_130_pt2 | contig 12270 bp, 3 predicted proteins | sample RifCSPlowO2_12_FD_107898 | JGI IMG/M metagenome (GOLD analysis project Ga0156251, IMG submission 107898) | Candidatus Sungbacteria bacterium RIFCSPLOWO2_12_FULL_41_11
TTTTTTAAAAAAACGGCTAAAATCTTAATAAGCAACAGGTCTATACCATCTTTGTCTTCAAGAGAAGATGGTTTAATTGTACACAACCTTTTTCGATTCTCATATATGCCGAAAATTTTAGGATTTTTTCATAATTATTTTAATAGTTATATATTACGTTTTTGTCGTTCTATGAGGCGGTTCGTTGCCGCTTTTTTAATTGTCCTTTTTGCAGTATCTCCGGTAGCTCCGGCATTTGCGGAGGAACCCGCAAGCACAACATCGGATACTTCAACCGCAAGCACTTCTTCTGAAACCATAAGCCCGCCGGTGATAGAATCTTCTGTGGAATCTACGGTCCTAGCTGAACCTGCGGTTTCAAGTGAATCGGTTCCCGTTCCGGGTGCGGAAGCTGATAATGGTTCTCAACTGCTTGGTGGCGACAGTAGTGAAGGCGAGCGCATCACCCCGGTGCATTTGCGCGACCCCTTACGCCGCTCCCAGGAGCCGGATCCTTCTGACGGTTCTTTTTCATATATATATCCTTTGCGAACTCCTCCGGGAAGAAACGGGGTACAGCCCGACTTGTCTTTGCGTTATAACAGCGGCTCTGGCAAGCAAGGAGATATATTCGGTTATGGCTGGTCAGTAAATATTCCATATATACAGCGATTGAATAAATACGGCACGGAAAGTCTTTATTTTGCCACGTCCTCGGCTGTTTTTACTTCTTCTGAAGACGGTGAATTAGCATCAACAACAGCAACTTCAACCATAGGAAGCATATATGGGCCGAAAACAGAAAACGGCTCATTTCGAAAATATGAATATGCCACCAGCACCGGATGGCAAGTGACTGACAAATCTGGAACAGTTTACACTTTTGGCACAACTACAGCTTCCCGTCAAACTGACCCGGATAATTCCGCAAAGGTCCATAAGTGGCTACTTGATGAAATTCGCGATACCAGCGGCAATTCAATGGTTTATGAATACTATAAAGACCAAGGCCAGATTTATCCGTATAAAATTAAGTACACGCAAAACGGCACTTCGTCTCCGATTTTTGAAGTGGAGTTTTTCAGGGAAAATGCCATTGCTTCTTTGAAATCTTACGCGCTTGGATTTGCCGTAACAACGGCATATAGAATCAGCGAAATTCAGGCAAAAATCAATGATAGCTGGGTTGCCAAATATGCCTTAGCATATATTGCTGGCGACAGCACTAACCGTTCGCTTTTAAGTTCCATCACCGAAACCGGCAAAGGTGAACAGGGTAACAGTATTTCTCTTCCGCCAACCAGGTTTGGCTATCAAACCCTATCAACTTCCCAAAAAACCTGGTCTCAATATGGCTCTTCTTATGCCCCAGGCCCTTTTACCATAGGCGGCACTAATGATTATGGGGTTCGTTTTGGGGAAACAAACGGAGACGGACTTATTGATGTTCTTCGTAATGAAAACCAGGTATTTATTGTGGAAGCGGTTTATGAAAATAGCGGCAATAACACATGGATAGAAAATTTTGGTATGGATTATCCGTCCGGCGAAGAAATAATTTTTGGGGGCGGGGCAATAGATTATGGGGTTCGTGTCTTTGACGCCAACGGCGATGGTTTGACTGACCTCGTGCGTTCCAAACTAGGAACAAGCACAAGGGTATATATTAATAACGGTAACGGCACCGGGTGGACCGCAAGTTCAAGCTGGGTTGTTCCAGCGTATTTTGTTAGTTCCAATGGTCTTACGGATTACGGCGTGAATTTCGGAGATGTAAACGGTGATGGCTTGATTGATATGGTGCAGGCGTTAAGCGGCAGTACCACCGCGGTGTATATTAACAATGCCAATGGCACTGGTTGGACAGTCAAATCAAGCTACAGCGTTCCCCAATATTTCTCAGATGGAACAAAAGACCTCGGACTCCGAATTGAAGACATAAACGGCGATGGGTTGGCCGACCTTATAAGGGCGCGTGCTGCTTCAAGGAATATCTATATAAATAAAGGCGATGGTACAGGGTGGACAGAAGATAGCAATTGGTCAATAGTTCAGGATTTCATTAATTCAACAGACGAAGATACCGGAACGCGTCTTGCCGATATTAATGGCGACGGACTTATGGACTTGATACGAATGCATCTTAATGGCGGAACCACCACAGCTGTATATATTAATCGCGGCAATACATGGTCAACTGATTCTTCCTGGAGCATTCCAGCTCCGTTCGCCGTAAATAATGGTCTAGATGCCGGAACCCGTTTAGGCGATATTAACGGAGACGGCCTTACGGATTTAATGCGAAACGACAATGTCCATACTCAGAGTTTTTATAACCAAGCCGAAGTTGTCGACCTTTTAACGAGCGTTACCGAATATAGCGGAGGCATAGTTACGGCTGTTTACAAGGGAACAGGGGAATACGTCGATACGGGTTCATCTGCCGGTATTTATAATCGTGATGTGCCGTTTATTATTCAAACGGTTAATGCCATTGCCAAAAACGATCGGTTTGGCGCTATTGCTACCACGACCTATGATTACTACGGAGCCGATTTTTACTACAAAAACCAAACGGAACATAAATTTTCCGGCTTTAAAACTATTGTTAGAACCGACCCTTTGTCGTTCGTAACCAAAACTTTTTATCATCAGGGAAATTTATCAAGCACCACCAAAGGAGAATACGAAGACCATATTTCTAAAGCCGGCAAGCCCTACCGCGTGGAGATTTATGACGATAGCTCCAACCTGATGGCAAAAACCATAAACAGATGGGAATATTCCGAACTTGGCAACGACAGGCAATTCTCTAAACTTGCCAATGCGGTTGAGTTTTCCTATGACGGCGATTCTGACCATAAAGAGCGTGCTGGCAGTTATTCATATGATGCAAATGGCAATACAATCGGAAAAGTTGAATGGGGAGAAGTATCGGGCAGTGATGATGGAACTTTCAGCGATACCGGTACTGACCTTGCTTCTACGTCCATTTCTTATTCAGCAAGTTCAACCGGTTATCTGGTGGGTCTTCCTTCACACGAAACAACAACCGATTACAACTCAAACAAAGTCAGGGAAACCCGTTATTATTATGATGGCAATACGGCAACCGGCACCGTTTCCAAGGGCAACCTTACTAAAGAAGAACACTGGGTGTCCGGTTCAACATATATTGATACTGAAAAAACATATAACAACTATGGACTGGTAACCCAGGAAAAAGACCCGCGCGATAAAGCAACAACGTATCAATACGATTCATATTTTCTTTATCCCGCAACTTCAACCAATTCTAAAAGCCACCAAACCCAGTTTTATTATGATTATTCCCTGGGTAAACCCGCTACAACCACTGACGCCAACGGCAGAGATTTTGCGACTGTTTACGATGCTCTTGACCGCGTGAAAGAAATAAAAGAGCCGGACCCACACACACCGTCAACTCTTAATAAAAAAACCGAATATGCTTATACCGACACAGGTTCCCGCAACATTAAAGAAACCAATTATTTTACTTCAGGAACAACTACTGAAATCTATAAATATCTTGACGGGTTTGACCGTGTTACGCAGGAGCGAAAACAAGCCGAGGACTCAAACACTTACGCGGTGCGGGATTTTGTTTATGACAAGCGCGGGCTTTTGCAAAAAGAATCTATTCCATATTTTTCAACTGGCACCGGAACGTCGTCTGCAACCACAACTTCTTCAGCACTTATCCAATATACTTATGACTTGCTTGATCGTCCCACTGAAATCACCAATGTTTTTGGCACAACAAATTACTACTATGATGATTGGCGGGCAACAACATCTGATCCTTTGGGGTACGCCAAATCAGTTGAAAAAGACGCTTTTGGCAATATCGTTATAGTGAACGAAAATGCCACTTCAAGCCCGGTTGGCGGGCCGGATGATTCAAGTTTTGATCCTTATTCTAGAATAACTAATGCATCAAATCCTGTTTTGGCTGACCGCGCTGATTTTCTTTCTTGGAATATCCTGTCATCCATTGAACTTAAATCAGGCGCAATCAAAACCGACTTCCGTTCAAAATGGGTCCGTTATCTTGATGAAAACGGCGTGTGGTCGTTGATAAATACCGGATTTGCGACTACCTCCGAAGGGTTTGTCATGCAAAATGCCCCGTTTAAAGTAACCGCGTCTTTGACTTCATCCGGCACCTCAACAATGGAAAACAACAATCGCTGGAATATCTTTGAAAAAAGAGGGATTGCGGAATCGTCGTTGTTCATGCGTATTAAAGCGGAAGGAGTCAATGACGTGCCGGGCAGAATCATACATGGCGATTTGCAAACACCCGCAGGCCTTCAAAAAAATGTCAGTTACATTCTTTATGAAGGAGCGTATCCCGAAGGCGATTTGATTTATTACGTTGATTTCGGCAGGGCGCCTCGTCTCGAAAAACTGGTCCGGATAAACTCTTATCCCACAAAAACGCGGTACGCGTTCAATATTTCCTATTCCGACGGAGTTGACTTTTCTCAAACCATTGAAGGAATTAAAAGAGAATGGAACAAAACCGGTGCGTTCGTTTTTGACAATACCAAAGGGATTTCGGTGAAAAGAACCTCGAGAGAACGTGGAATCGGATTAAAAAAATTCCAGATTTGGGACAGCGGAGAGAATAGAATCAAACAGCCAGTCGCGGTTGAAATAACCTCGCGCGGGGATAATGAATATATCCTGACCAAAGACGTTGCGTCATTTTTCCTCGGTTCGCCGGTTTATCCAGTATATACCGATACTACATCAACATTTTATCCTGACCCGAATGTTGAATCTACGTCTGTTGATGGAACGGCAGCGAGGTCTAATCCGACACAAGAGGTTTGGGCCAATTTGCGGGACGGAAACGGAAATACGAGTCAAGATTCTACTGCTTTTGATACCGCCTTTGTTCTTGAGGCCGGTAATCAAGAGTCAAAGTGGGATTATATGCAAAGAGCATTTTATCTTTTTGACACTTCTTCCATTCCCGATGACGATTCAATCAGCAATGCGACTTTTTCGGTTAAATATGATGATACCGGAGGAGGCACGCTTTGCGCGTTTAATCAAATTGCTGATTTGGTTCTTTCCGCTCCGTCTTCAAATACCGCGATAGCAAATGCGGACTATGAGGGTACGGTTAATAACATCACCGCTCAATCAGATACTCAATTAGCATGTTCAACTTTTGATGATAATACCGAATCTTATAAGGACTGGACTCTTAACGCAACCGGATTAGGAAACATTTCAAAAACTTCGGTAACAAAATTAGGTATTCGTTGGAGCGGAGACAGAAGCAATACTGAACCAACATGGTCTTCGGCGGCGATTGCCCGTGTTTACGCAAGATTCGCGGATGAAACAGGAACATCAAAAGACCCGAAATTGGTTGTGGTGCATAGTTTTGTGCCCGTGGAGTCGTCAAGTACAAGCACTTATAGAACGCTTTATGAATATAATCGCCTCGGCAATCTTACTAAAATCACCGATGCTCTTGGAAACGTCAGGAATTTTACTTACGACGGCCTGGGCAAGCGTCTTACTGCTGAAGACCTTCATGCCTCTGCTGATGGAACTTTCGGCTCCTGGACTTTCACTTACGACAACGCGGGAAATCTTACTTCCCAAGCTGACCCTAAAAGTCAGACCGTCAATTTCACCTATGACGATATTAATCGTGTCTTGACCGAAGATTATACAGGGCAGGCAGGAACCGAAATTACCTACACTTATGATTGGTGCTTGGAAGGAACAGGCCGCCTTTGTTCGGCCACCTCAACGAACGCGGCAACAAATTACACTTATTGGCCCAATGGCCTGACTAAGTCGGAAACGAAAACCATTGACGGAGTTGATTATAAAACTGAATTTGCCTACGACCGTCAAGGCAATATGACAACACTGACGTATCCCGACAAAGCTCAAACAACTTATACATATAACTCCGCAGGCCTCATAGAATTCATCCAGCATAAAGAATCGGGAAGAGCCACCAATACGCCGGTTGAAGATATTGATTACGGCCCCCATGGAAAAGCAACAGTCCAGGATTTTGCCAATGGCACCGTCAGCACTTCCACTTATAACGTAAACGGCCTTTGGCGTCTGAATAGCAAACATACACAATTTGCTACAAGTACCATAACCGGCGGCTTTGCGTATGCCTACGATCCTTATGAATTTTTCGCGTCAAAAGAATCGCCTGCGTTTACAAATTCTTTAGCAAAAATGTCTGACCCCGAACATGGCCGGGGCTTTCTCTTTGCGTATCTTGATGACGGCCCTAGCTTTCAGCAAACCCGCTATGATGTTCCGCCCGGCTCATTTTTGAATGAAGCGGTTAAGCTCGCCCAGCTTCCTGGGACGCCAACACAGCCGTTCAACCCATTGCCGGCCATAGAAAAATTGAAACAGCAAAGCAATATTCTTTGGAATCAGGAAATAGCTGAAAAAAGAGATTTCGGGGCATTGCACTATAGAAACTCCGATAATTCAATTACGGCAATTTTTGGAGCAGGACTTAATTTTAAAGACAACAACGGAAATTTCGTAAGAACGCGAAGCGGGCTGGTTGATAAAGGAACGCATTTTGCAACGGAGCAAACAAAGTTTACCCTTGAACTTCCCCAAACTTTTATGGGAACGAAAGGGTTATCCGGCGGTTCAGAAAGTTTTGCCTGGTCAAATTTTGGAGGCAATTCTTTGTCTTCCGGGGAATTAGAAAATGTGGACACAACCATAGACGGGTATCCCGTTAAGAGGATTATATTTAAAGAAGCGTATAATGGCGTTGACGTTACTTATGAGGGTTATTTTGCGGGCGTGCATGAAAATTACATTATTAAATCTCCGACCTCAACCCATTCATTTATTATTGATTTGCCCGCCGGAACAACCCAAAAAACAAAAGACGGTAAGCCGGAATTTGTTAAAGGAAGATTCGGGGTCAAAAATTTTAATGTAATTCCTAGAGGGAAAAAAGATTTTGCGCCGGATATAGCATTTAATTCGTTTCGGTTGACCCTGACCGTTCCGGTTCAGGCCACGGAAAATTATCCGATTATTCTTGACCCGTCTTTGTTTGATTCCGACGCCGACGATGCTGGATTCCATGATTCGCAAATTCGTTACGATCCGAGCGGTCTTGGCGGATGTCCTGCGGGCGGAGCACCATGGGCTACATATCACGATAATACCGGAACGGCTGATGTTACCGCAGAGTCAGAACAATCCACCTGGACAAGTTATACCACGCTCAATATGTACGGCACCGTAAACTGTCATGAACGGTTTTCCCGATGGGCGTTTAATATTTACACGGACTCCATAGGCGTGGATGCCTCTATTAGTTCCTCAACCGTCAAATGGAATCAAACCGCCAATGGCACGGATTGCGATCTCGTTGAAGATGTTATAGACGGCCCCGCCAATGATGCTTATTCTTTCATCCTGGTTGATTTTAATCCTGATTCCGCTTCTTCCATCAGCACTGCCGATTATGATGCTTTTGGAGTAAACATAGCAGGGGAAGACGCTAAACAGCTCGGCCCCGAATCTAATTTTACTTCGGTAAACGGAGGAAAGTCTGTTGTTTTCTATTCCACCACAACCTACTCTTCTTATATCAACGTAACCGGTTCAAGTACTCTGGGAATTATTACTCGGGGAGACCAAAGCGCGGTAAATCCAAACGGGGCCTGTGTCAACGCATCCTCAAACCAAACTGTTGCCGGAGGCATAAATGCAACCGAAAATATTCGTCCCATACTGCTGGTAGCTTACTCGCCCCCCGGAGGCGGCACTACAACTGTAAGCGGAGGACTGCAGGCGTTAAACTATACTTATGACGCGGTTGGAAATATTACGAAGATCGAAGATTACTCAAGCACCACAGCTAAGATTGTTAATTTCGGCTATGACGCGCTTTATCGTTTAGCCACTGCTTCTACTTCACAAGCTTCAACAAGTCCAAATTATTTGCAAACGTGGGGTTATAACGCAGTAGGAAACATTTCATCTTCTTCAGCTCTTGGAGATTATCAATATGGCGGGCATACGGGGTCGAACTATGCCAATCCGCACGCGGTAACAAGTATTGGCTCAATGAGTTTGAGTTATGACAGGAACGGAAACCTGGGAACAACGACACAAGGTTTAACACAGTGGCTTTACTCTTGGGATTACAAGAATCAAATAACACAGGCGGCTTCGGGAACTGCGACGAGTACTTTTGCATATGACCACGCTGGTAGTAGGGTTCGCCTTGCGACCAACGGAGCTGGAACCACAACCTACCCAACTAAAAACTATAATGTTCAGGGAGCGACAACCACAAAACACATTTACGCAGGAAATGAGTTAATTGCTGAAGTGATTGGGAATGGGATTTCGACGAGCACGTATATAATCCATACTGATCATTTGGGGGGCGTTCACGTTGTCACCAATGCTTCTGGAACTGCTGTTTCCACTTCGGATTATTATCCGTATGGTGACTTGAGGGTGAATGTTGGGTTGTTGAATGAGCAAAGACGATTCACTGGGCATGAGTATGATGGTGGGCCTAATCTAACCTATGCAGGAGCACGTTATTTTACAGGTGCGCTAGGGAATTTTCTATCGGAGGATCCTAGTTTTCTGGTTATTGATGCAAGATCACAAGACCTGTTGGATCCCCAAAGTCTAAATTCTTATGCATATGCAAGAAACAATCCAATAAAAAATTTTGACCCTGATGGTGAAAGTTGGAAAACTTTTGGGCAGGGGGTCATTAGTCCTCTTACTTATGCTTATAATCATCCTTTTCAAACAGCTGGAGTTGTTGCTGTATCTATTGTAGCAGCATTTGTTTCTCCGGTTGCAATAGCGGTGGGGGGTGTTGCGCTTGGTGGATATGCTATTGGCTCTGCCGCATACAATGCTTATGCTGCTCCGAATGCAGATATGCGAGATTATTATCTTGGTCAAGGTTTGAGTGCAACTTCCTTAACAGCGTTTGGAATAAAGCAGGCCGGTACCACTTTTGGTCCCCCCACAAACACCAATGGGTTTAGTCTTGGTCTTTATCCTGGCTCAAAGAATGTTAGCTATCCAAAAGAAATGCTACTGCAAGGTGTTACTAATAAGACTTATGCAAATACGGTTAATAATTTATATCGTCCGAATTCACGCGTTGGTCCATCCGGCAACACAGTGGACGCCTTAAGATATGAAATTGCAACTGGTAACAAACTTTCACCAATTGGCCATCTAACAAAAATTCAGGATACTCTAAATTCTTTTACGAATGTATTGAGTTCGGGGAATTTTGGTATTGCCGAACTAAGATCTATGCAGGCCGTGTTAAACGATATTAGCAATGCATTATCCAATCTAAAATGAGTAAACAACAAGTTCCACTGGATAAATTTCCTAGTTACTGGTCAGAATTGTTTCCTGAATTTAAGGAGTCGGAAGAATTTGACGAAACGAACATGGGAATCCCATATACATTTCTTGCGGATTTTGGCAGATTTTTTATGGACCGCCTCAGAAAAGCTGGTGAAACAGACGCCGTTGTGAAAAAGACGTTTACTGTTATGAATGAGATGTTTAATGATCCAGCCACTGATCCGGAGGTTATTAATCTAATGCAAATTGAGCTTTGCGAAATACTGGCAAGTTCTAAAAAAGGGTTAGCTTTGGCAACAAAGTTACTGAGTGGTAAGTCACTTGAGTATCTTAATATGGCTCGTAAATGGCTTAATCCAGTTAATTATTAAAATCAATATCGGATACTTTTTCACATAAATATTTCATCTCTTGCCCTTGGTAACCGAAAAACTATTTTCTTTTCTATTGCTTTTCTTTTTTATCACCTCACCCCTCGAGGACGTTTTTGCATTTAACCAGAGTCATTGCTCCTGCCGATCGCTACCCGCCATTGAGGCGTCAGCAAGCGATGAAATCATTATTCCTATCTATTTCTTCGCCGACGAATATGGGGGCATCCTTGGCATTTCTCCGGTAACTGATGATTTATTCGTTTGGGCATATAGTTATTCTTCGGAAACCTCTGAAACCATTCAGGCACTGAATTATGCTTATGACTCCGTAGGCAACATCACCAAGATTGAGGATTATTCCAGCACGACAGCCAAGATTGTTAATTTCGGCTATGACGCGCTTTATCGTTTATCAACCGCTTCAACCACAAACGCATCAACAAGTCCTAATTACTTACAGACATGGGGATATAACGCTATCGGGAATATTTCTACAACATCTGCAATCGGAGATTATCAATATGACGGGCATACGGGAACGAATTACGCGAACCCGCATGCGGCAACGTCAATTGGGTCGATGACGTTGAATTATGATAGGAATGGAAACCTGGGAACAACAACTCAAGGAACAACGCAGTGGTTATATAACTGGGATTACAAGAATCAGTTGACGCAAGCGGCCTCGGGAACTGCTACTACCACGTATGGATACGACCACAATGGTAGTAGGGTACGCATGGCTGTTAACGGCCTAGCAACTACAACCTACCCAACTAAAAACTACAACGTTCAGGGTGCGACTACGACGAAACATATTTATGCTGGGGGCGAACTTATTGCGGAAGTTATCGGAAATGGAAATTCGACTTCGACGTACATTGTTCACACCGATCATCTTGGTGGCACTCATGTTATGACGAACGCCAGCGGAACTGCTGTGGCGACATATGACTACTATCCGTACGGAGACCAAAGAATCAGTAGTGGGAGTGTTTCGGAACAAAGGAGATTTATTGGAGAGCAATATGACTCCGGTCTGAATCTGAGCTATCTTAATGCGAGGTATTATACTGGCACGAGAGGGAACTTTTTAAGCGAGGATCCAACTTTCTTATCGCTCTCAGCAAAAGACACACAACTCCTTTCTGATCCTCAACAACTAAACAGTTATAGCTATGGGAGAGATAATCCGATCACACAAAAAGACCCCACCGGAAGAGCTCTATGGGATCTTGGTCTTAGCGTATCGGGAGGCAATTACCCCGTCGCTTTAAATACAGGCTTTTTGATTGAGCCTGGAGTTGGATATCGACCATACTTTTATTTCTCTGCTGGTTATTCCTATGGAGCCAGCGCAAAATATGATTCTGATGGATCATTGAATCAATCACAACCAACAGGAGAATATAAAGTTCAAAGGCAGTATGCATTTGTACCTGGTATAGGTCGTTATGGTTCGACTCAAGCGGATCAAAATATTTCCGATCCATTTGATTTGTCGAAAAACAGAGAAGAGAGTGGCGGTTGGGCATTCGGCTTGGAGCTTGGCGCTTCTTATGGGGTAGGTAAGGAAGGGGAAATAAGATATTCCGAAAAATATAAAAATGCCCAACCACAATCGAGTGGAGCGCAGCCCAACTTATATAATTCTGCAAACGCGTCAGGTCAAACTTCTTCACGAGGTGGGGTAGTGGGGCAAACACCTGGCTACGGATTCGGCCCGACGACACAAAGTAGATTGCAGACGACGTTGCAATCTTTGGGAAGTACATTAACACAGCTACAAGCGGCTTTATTAACTTATGCATATAGCTTAGCGCCTACCAGCAAGAAATAAATCTTGCTGTTGGGCGGATTTAGCTTATAAAAACAATGACGCCAGATTATTCTTTACACAATATTATTAGTTTATTAATTGCTTTAGCTCTCGGCATTATCTTTACAGCATTCAATAAGCCAATTGCGACTGAAATAGCTCGCGGACATATAAAGACCCTGAGATGGATCTTTGGAGAGAGGTCGTGGTTGCCGAGGGCAGAATACTTTATTGAGGTGTACGGGAGAATTACATTCTATATAGGCGCATTGTTTGCTTTTGCGTTTGGGGCTCTTACGGTTATGACAATCTATCATCTCTATTAACAATGCCGCCACGGTTTGATTAGTCCAGATAGCAAGTCGACAAACTGTTGGATAATGGAGATAATGGTGTCAGGATAATGGTGTCAGGTACCTTTTCTTTTCTGGATAATGATGATAATGGTGTCAGTGATAATGGTGTCAGGTACCTTTTCTTTTCTGTCGTCCCGTGATATATTCTCGTCATGGGACGAGCGCCACGCGTTGATGTAGGAGGCGAGGTGTATCATGTAATAAACCGAGCCAACAGTCGCCAAACCATTTTTTACAAATGCCGAACCACTGGCACTTGGTACTCTATCCAAGACACGATGGCGACCTGTCCGTTTTCATGCAGTGGCTTACATTAACTCATACCCAGCAATAC
>Ga0156251_132_pt1 | contig 10747 bp, 12 predicted proteins | sample RifCSPlowO2_12_FD_107898 | JGI IMG/M metagenome (GOLD analysis project Ga0156251, IMG submission 107898) | Candidatus Sungbacteria bacterium RIFCSPLOWO2_12_FULL_41_11
CTCGGTTCTTCCATAAGAAGAGGCGGAATTTTAAACGCTATTTGCAGTATTTGCTGGGTTACGCTTATTGAGAATGTTACGGCAAAAGTTGAAATAACAAGCGAACGTGAGATTGAGTCGGCCGGCTCGGCTGTTTCATCCGTTTTTTTCTTTCGCAGGCGGAGCGTCAGCCAAAAAACAAATATGAGCGGCCATATTGTGTACCACTTCGCGATAAATAAGCGTTGGTAAAGAGCAGCCATGCCGGCAGGCGACATGTGGGACTGGGAAGTCCAAAACGCTTCAAAATAGATAGGAGCGGCCGATAAGGTCAATCCTCCGCCAGCATCCGGCGGAAAAAGTATGAAGTGCCAGAAAAGAAACGGAGATACTCCGATAATTGACGCCAGCCCGCATAAAAATATTTGTTTGATTGTTTTTCCGTTAAAACCTCCGTTAAAAAATAACGCTCCAAGAAAAATCAGTGTCAGCCATAGTGCCGATACGGGATGAATTATTCCAATAAGCCCCGTAAGAAAAAAGGCAAAAGGCAGGCGGGGCGTTTTGAAGTATTTGAAGAATAACAGGAACGAAAACGGAAGAAGGGCTAAAGCCGGATGGCGGTACATTATCATTGAAGGGCCGGGAATTCCCCAGGTTTCATGAAGAACCTCCGGGATATATATGCTTGAAAGGATTGCTATCGTAATGCTTATGAAGGTGCGGCGCGTAAAGTGATATAGAAAAATAAACATGGCGAACCAGAAAAGAAAGAATGTTATGGGCACGAGGAGCCGCCATGTTTCTTCGCTTGAGCCGGTGAATTGATTGGCAAAGCGCATGAATTCAACAAAAGGAACGTAGAAAAAATGCCAGGCGTTTCCTTGCAAAAACGCATCGTTGGAAAAAAGGTTCTGGTTGCCGCTTTTCAGCAAAAAAAGTTCCACATTGAGTTTGTCGTGCGCGAGGGTATTGGTGACGGCAAGGTAGTTTATTATAATGGCCAAAACGAGAAAGGCCACGATAGCAATGCCGTATGGTTTTATGTTTCTTGAAAGCATATTTATTATAGTATCCGACCTGATATTTTTTTCAAATTTAATGTCTAGTTCTGGGTCTTCAAAATCCCTCGCTTTCAGGCGAATGCTTCAGCATAAAAATAGTTATTGCCTGAGCCGAGTCGAAGGCATACATTCAGAAAAAGCGTTTTCGGTAACCCCTCGACTCCGTTCCGCTCGCCGCAAAACTTCGCTCGGGGAATAACGTTTGTTGCTTTCTTCAGTCGCCTTCAGGCGAAGGCGGTTTAATTATGTATCATATGCATTAGATATGCCCCAAGAAGTTAAGAAAATTTGTTATCTTACAGATACGCAAAACCCTCATTCCGGATGGGGGCGGCTGTCGCGCGAAGTTATAAACAGGGTCATAAACGGCGCATTTGAGAGCGCGGTTTTGGCGCGGGAGGGAAGCGGATGCGAGAATGAGCGGGCAATATTGCAATCCGGTTTTTTGGGCATTTTTTTGTCGGTCTTTCGTATAAGGCCTTTTTTAAAGCGATGCGATATTGTTCATGCTTTTGACGGTTGGCCTAACGCGGCGGTTGCGGCGTTTGCGAATATTTTTTTAAAAAAGCGGTTTTTTATAACGGCGGTCGGCACATACTCGGTTTTACCGCTTGACCGTTTTTGGCAGGGTTTGTTTTTGCGCTTTGCCTATCGGAGAGCGGAAAAAATTCTTGCCATTAGTAATTATACTAAAGATGAAATTTCGAAACGGGTTTCTTTGGAAAATATTGAGGTTGTGAATCTTGGCGTTGATTTTGAAAAATTTCACCGGGCTTGCGCCAGACCCGGCGGCAAGAAAAATATTTTATTGAGCGTGGGAGAAATAAAGCAAAGAAAAGGATATCATGTGGCTCTTGAGGCGTTTTTTATGCTGAAGAAAAAGTTTCCGGATTTAAAGTATATCATAGCCGGTTGTGGAAATGACCTTGAGTCAAATTATTATAGATATCTTCTCGAAATAATTCAAAAAAATGGAGGTGAGGGAGATGTTGTTTTTACCGGTGATGTGTCCGAAGAAAAATTATTGGAACTTTATGGCCGGGCAAAAATTTTTATTTTGCCGTCTATAAAAACAGATGGCGCTTTTGAGGGGTTTGGATTGGTATTGCTTGAAGCCAATGCGGCCGGCATTCCTGCTATAGGAACAAAGCCCTCCGGCATGGAGGATATTATTTCAGAAGGGATTAACGGTTATTTGGTTTCGCAAAATGATTCTAAATCCATGGCCAACTGTCTAAATAATTTATTGTCCGATCAAGAACTTTATGTCAAATTGAGTAATGGGGCCTTAAAAACGGCTCAGGAAATGTCTTGGGATAAAACAATAAATCGTTATCTGTCGCTTTATGAACAAAATTTAACCCAGCACTGAATTCCGAAAATGTTTTAGTTTTTTCGGAGGTAATTATCGCGGTACCGCCTGCGGCTTACATAAACAAATAAATCAGTTTTTATTTAGAATTAGTGCTGGGTTCATACTTTATACCCAAATTTTTTCGGCCATTACGTTATTCGGCCTCAAAATTTGGACAAATCATGAAAATTTTATTTGCCATAGGCCGTCTGACGGTTGGGGGGGGAGAAAAATTGCTGGTTTATCAATTGAAACATCTTGACAGGAATAAATTCGAGCCGTATTTGCTTACTCTTTTTCCGGAGAAAGAAGAGAGTTTTGAACGCGAGTTAAGACAGGGTCTCCTACGGGAGACCCGGTCTTTGGGCGCTTGGTGGAAGCAATTAAATTTCCGCGGTCTTTTTGATTTTATTTCATGGTTTAAACTTTATAAATTTCTTAAAAAAGAAAAATTTGACGTTGCCGTAACCAGTCTTTTTTCAGCCAATCTTTTTGTAAGATTGGCGTTGTTATTTTCCGGGAAGCCAAAAGTTTTAATAAGTTACGAACATAATATTTATCGCGATAAGCACAGGTGGCAGATTTGGCTCGATTGGTTTTTGGCGAAATTTACTGATAAAATTATTGTTGATGCTGAATCGGTAAAGAAATTTACTGCCAATCAAGAGGGGATTCCTGTTGACAAATTTTTAGTGATGCATATACCGCCTTTAGCGAACGCCGTTAAGATCTGGTCTTTCGCGGAAGACCAGATCTTGAACGCAGCGGGAGACTTGGTCTTGAACGCGGACGTTAAGGTCCGACCTCCAGCGGGAGGTCGGACCTTGGAAGATATCCGCCGTGAATTAAGAATTAAGCCGGATGATAAAGTCATTCTCACCGTCAGCCGTCTTGTTGAAGAAAAGGGCCATATTTATCTGATAAGAGCCGCTAAAGAAGTAATTAAAAATTTTCCGAATGTTAAATTTCTCATTGTTGGCTGGGGGCATTTGGAGCAATCTTTGAAAGATGAAGTTAAAAAGCTTGAACTCGAAAATAATGTTAAACTTTTGGGAAAGCGCGATATTGCGGAGGTTCTTCCTTTGGCCGCTCTTTATATTGAGCCGGCATTGTCCGTTGATATAGGAATTGCTTCTATGGAGGCAATGGCACAAGGTCTTCCTATAATTTCAACCAATGTTGGCGAGATGCCGGTTTTTGTCAAAGACGGCGAAAATGGATTTTTGGTTCCTCCGGCAGACAGTAGCGCCATGTCCGAAAAAATTTTGACGCTTTTGAAAGATAGTGAGTTGCGGAAAAAAATGGGTGTTGCCTCACGCGAAAAAGTGAAAGATTTTACGATTGAGAAGTATATGCAAAAATTTGAAGGTATTATTTTGTCATTTATAAAATAAGTTACTCCCTGAGCTTGTCGAAGGGTTCACAAACAATTATTCCCTGAGCTTGTCGAAGGCCTACATTATTGTAACCCTTCGACTCGCGCGGCTCGCTCAGGGAGTAAAATATATTCCCTGAGCTTGTCGAAGGGTTCACAATACTTTCATGCAATGGAAATGGTACGTTTATATAATTGAATGTGAAGATAATAGTTATTATACCGGTATGACATGGCAACCAGATACTCGATGGACACAGCATCTGTCGGGTATGGGTTCGTTTTATACTTCGAAACACAAATCCCAAAGAATGGTTTATCTGGAAGAATACGAAAATATTGATGAGGCACGCCGTCGAGAAAAGCAAATCAAGGGTTGGACGAGAAAAAAGAAAGAAAAACTTATTGAAGGTAAGTGGGGAAAATGGTAACCGAATGAAACCCTTCGACTCGCGCGGCTCGCTCAGGGAGTAAAATATATTCCCTGAGCTTGACGAAGGCCTACATTATTGTAACCCTTCGACTCGCGCGGCTCGCTCAGGGAATAAAATATATTGCCTGAGCTTGTCGAAGGCCTACATTATTAAAATTATGATTATTACCAAACAACAAATTGCGGAAGGATACGATAAAATCGCCGAAAAAATTTATGTTTCGGATACTTTTTATAATGAAGTTATGGCAATTGAGAAAAATTGGCATGGCGCGGTTTTAGACGCAGGGTGCGGACAGGCTCCGATACTTCAAAAATTACAAGATTTAAAGTTTAAATATGGAAAGATTACGCGTCTGGTCGGCATTGATATTTCAGATAAATTGCTAGAAATGGCGCGTCAAAAAGTTCCCGAAGCGGATATTATAAAGGCCGATATTGATAAAATGCCTTTTGCGGAAAATTCTTTTGATTTCATAGTTATGGTAGATGTGTTTCAGTATCTTTTGGATTTCGGCCAAGCATTGGCAGAAATAAGGAGAGTATTGAAGCCGGGCGGAAAATTTATCGTTACCGTTCCCAATAAAAATTGGCTCTTGTTTGAATCGTATATAAAACGAAGAAAAAACATTCAGCCGATTGAGGACCATTTTTTCACTTTTAATGAAATGGCGGGACTTTTAAAAAAGTATGGTTTTGGCATTGCCAACTATCGGGGCGCGGATTGTTTCCGTTATTACGCTCCTTATCATAAATACGAAATGTGGCTGGCAGTTTTAGTTCCGTTCATACATAAAAAAATGAAAAAGATTATATTTAAGACGGTAAAACATCTCTAATCAATTTCTAATTTCTTCGCGAATAATCTCGAATCATATTAGCGATTATTAGAGATTCAATTCGCGATTGATTAGTGATTAAGGAACCTGTTAATAACCCCCTTTTTTTAACTTCAAGGAGTGGTATCATTAAGAGTATGATGGTGGAGGGTTGAACGTAGAATGTGGTTATGGCTAAAACTTACGAAAATTTGGAAGCATGGAAGAAAAGCATCGAATTTGCAGCGCATATTTATAATTTGAGCAAAAAATTCCCCAAAGAAGAATTATATGGTTTGATTTCTCAAATACGGCGCGCCGCCATATCAATTTCTTCAAATATTGCCGAAGGCGCCGGTAGGGGATCGAATAAAGAATTTTTAAGATTTGTGCACATATCCCTTGGGTCATTGAATGAGGTGGAAAGTCAAATCTATGTTGCGCATAAACTTGGATACACAAAAGAGACCGATTTATTAGAAATACTTAAAAAAATTCAGGAATTAGGAAATTTATTGGGTGGGTTGTGTAATTATCTTAAACATAAAGAACAACACAAAGAGTAAACCACCCTCTACCTTCCACCCCCCACGCTCTAACATGCCAAATATTCATAAAATAACCATAAGTATCTTAACTGCTTTTCTTCTTGGCGCTGTCTTAATTTACACAGTGAATGCCTTTGTTAATCCGTCCTATACCCCTCCGAACGGCCAAGGGGCTTTTACTTATACTTCCGGCGGCAATGTCGGGCTTAGAAACACCAACCCGCAGGTAACTCTTGATGTTAACGGTTCCATAAGGTCTACGGGGTCGGCCGCCAATGTCCAGGTTTGGGACCTGTCTACCGGAGCTCCCAATTCCGGAGTTCTTACCAATCTTTTTCGCATTAAGTCAGGCCCTGACCAGGGAAGTTTTCGGATTCAATTAAACACCGATTCTGCCGGTTTTTTCAGTACGGTTCAAGAACTGGCAATTATTAAAGACAACGGCAATGTCGGCATAGGAAGCTATACCTCAAGTCCCAGCGAATCTGTTCCTTACAAGCTTGATGTCAAGGGAGATATTAATACAAGTGGTTCATACAGAGTTGCTGGAACAGGAGGGGTTGGCGTAACCTGCGCTGCCGGAACTTCGCCGAACGGAATTACCATTTCGGGAGGCATTGTTACTTCGGCGGGGATTTGCACAACAATTGGAGGAGCAGGGGCAACGCCTCCGGGGGGTACCAATGGCGCGGTTCAATTCAACGCCAGCGGAGCTTTTGGAGGAGATTCAACAAATTTCAGTTGGGATAATACCAATAAGCGTCTTAACATCGGCTCCGCCGTCCAAGACAGTCTTTTTGTTCTTTCAAGGGGCATTCCTACAACTTTTAAAGTCGGAACCGACGGAGCCATGGTTATTGATAATGATGGAGTAAGCAATGTATTTGCTTTGAGTGCCGGCAACGTCGGCATCGGGACGTCGGGGCCGGGCGAGAAACTTGATGTTGTGGGTTCAATCCAGACTCAGGGCAGTGCCGTGGGAAGCAACAGGCTTGTGATGAAAGACACTTCCGCAAGCCCCCGGACATGGGAATGGTATCCTCAGCAAGGCGGAGCAAATACACTAGGTTTGTTCGAAAGAGTTAGCGGCATTACCGCTCTTACGATTTTAGCTCCATCCGGCAACGTCGGCATCGGGACGGCGGCGCCTGGAGCAAAACTTGAAGTTAATGGTTCGGTAAGAATACCATTGTTAAACTGCAACAATGCGAGTGTTCTTGAAACCGATGCTTCCGGAAATTTACAATGCGGAGCCGATGCCGGAGCGGCCGGTAGTGGCTTGACTGATGCTTTTACCAGGGTTGAGAATAGCGCCGGAGTTTCGCAGTTTGCTGCGGTTGGAGCGGACAAATTGCAATTCGCCGTCGGAGCAGGTCTTTCGGTTGCTTTTGATAATACAAATAAACGGGTTACTTTTACCAATACAGGAGGCCCCGGTGGTTCTCTTCCGGCCGGAACTCTTGCCGGACAAACTCTTCGCTGGGACGGAAGTGTTTGGGCCGCCAATAGCAATCTTTTTAATAACGGAACAAATATTGGCGCCGGAGGAAGCGTGGTTGACACATCTTACCAGCTTACCATTCCTTCAGCCTCCACTCTTGGAGGAATCAAGGCCGAAACATCTGACGCTACGAGAATCGGGGGATATTTCGCAAACACGGCAGCAGGGGGAGTCGGATTGGTTGTGGGCGCCGGCAACGTCGGCATCGGAACAGGAAACCCCGGCAAGAAACTTACTGTTCTTGATTCATCCGGCGATGGAGGCAAGATTCGCATTCAATACTCTGACGGCTATACCACTCACGGTGAAATTGGAATGGTTCAAGGGCCGTTAAACAGCGATATCTGGATCGGACAAAACCTCAATTCAGGCGGCTCGAGTCCGTCTCAATCAAACACCGGCCAAGTTTCTTGGTACACCAAAATGGGCGGATTTTCTGACAACTTCAGTATCGCCCGTATCCCCGCGGGCGGGAGCGCTTCGGCATTGCTAACAATACTCAATTCCGGCAACGTCGGCATCGGCAACGCCGGTTCCGGCTACAAACTTGACGTAACCGGCAATATAAACGGCTCAACCGGAGTTTATGACACAGGAGTTCGTGTCTGCAGCACTTCTAATCCCAGCGGCTGTCCTGCGGGAGTTGTAAGCGGCTGGACTGACGGCGGCGCTAACGTTTATCTTACCACTATCACCGACAACGTCGGCATCGGGACAACGGGAACATCTAATAAGCTGGCTGTTACTGGCACCTCTGGGCAGTATGCCGCATTCATCTATAATCCTGCCGCAGCCGGTTCGAGCTACGGCGTCTATATCCAAGCCGGTGGTAATAGTAGCGATACCGCGCTTGCCGTTGATAATGCAACTGGAGTGTCAAACTTTTTATACGTCAAGGGATCAGGCAACGTCGGCATCGGGACGGCTGCGCCGGGAACAAAATTAGACACCACGGGAACTATAAGGTCAACTGGTTTAGGCAGTGCTTTTAGTGGAGTTGGAGCAGAAATGGCTTACAGCAGTAATGTCGGTTATTTCATTACCTATGACAGAGGCGCTAGCGCGGTAAAGGCAACACACCTGGGGGGTGATGGAGGAACCGGGTTGAGGGTGGATACAGCCGGCAACGTCGGCATCGGGACGCCGGGTCCAGCATATAAACTTGACGTGGCCGGACAGATTAGGTCTTCTTCTGGTGGATTTGTATTTCCTGATGGAACAATCCAATCCACCGCTTCTTATAATACGAGAGTATTTAATAGATCCGGCACATTTACTGTTCCAACAGGCGTTACTAAAATAACAGTAGATGTATGGGGAGGTGGTGGCGGTGGAGGTGGAGGTATTGAAGGTGCTTGCATTGGTTATGGAGGAAGCGGTGGTGGATTTGGAAGACAGAGTTTTACTGTAACACCAGGAGCAATCTATACCGTCACAGTTGGTGATGGTGGTTATGGAACTCTTAGTAGCAGTGGTCAAGCTGGCGGAAGTGGTCAAACGAGTAGTTTTGGAGCATTGATAAGCGCTACCGGTGGAGGTGGTGGCAGTAGTAATTGCGGTGTTACAGGAGCAGGCGGAACAAGTGCGGCAACTATTAATTTTCCTGGCGGCTTAGGTTTAAATTCGGGTGCGGGCGGTTATGCGGGCGGCGCTGATGGATATGGTGGTGGGCTTGGAGGAACGGCACAAGGATCGACACAAGAAATTGGAGCAGAAGCGCCTGGCGGTGGAGGCATTGGTTCTGGTGCTGTAATCGAGCATGGTTCAGAAGGCGCGCATGGAAGAGTAATAGTGTATTGGTAAAATAACGGATAATGGTGTCAGGTACCTTTTTTCTATACATTATTGGATAATGGTGTCAGGTACCTTTTTTCTATAGGTGAATGTGAATGGTGTCAGGTACCTTTTTTCCAGGTACCTTTTTCTTTCCCAAAAATTTTAGGAATAGCACGGCGTCAGCCGGACGTCTCGGGGATTTTTTAAGGCCGCCTTAGGGCGGTTTTTTGAATTTTTCGGAAATTTGATAATGATTTTTAAGCGCTTATACTCAATTTTTAGCTAAATTTTCGGGACTAGGCCCTGTTCTATGGCCGGACCCCCCTTGTGTTTTATTTCGGTTGTGATAGTATTAGGGCATGAGTACTATTACTATTCCTAAAAAAATAACTCAAGGAACCGAATTGGTGATAATTCCTATTGATGATTATGAGCGTTTGCTTGAACGCCAGGTTCCGGAATTTGCGCCGACCTTAGGAGAAAAACGTGATCTTGCTCGCGCAAGAAAAAATAGGGCGCAGGGGAAATATCTCACCATTCATGAGCTTAAACAAAAATTGGGTTTTACAGGTTGACCATGCTGTGTACAAATTTCTTAAAAAAATTCCTCGCAGTGATGCAGAAAGGATTTTATTTGTTATTGAAATAGAATTGCCAATAAATCCTTTTGCCGCCGATATGCAAAAAATGGAGGGTGAGCAAAATGTATGGCGAAGACGCGTTGGTTCTTATCGAATTAAATTCGAAGTGATAAAGAATGATAAAATTATTCACGTTTTTCGTGCCGAGCGCCGTACGTCTAAAACGTATTAGCCAAATTTATGGAAACGCGGGAGAGATAACGGTGCCAGGTACCTTTTTCTTTCCCAAAAATTTTAGGAATAGCACGGCGTCAGCCGGACGTCTCGGGGATTTTTTAAGGCCGCCTGATGGCGGTTTGAAAGGCGTAATTATGTCAGTATTTTCTAAATCAAGAGATGAGCCCGAAATGGTAGGCGTTTGACTTTTACATACAAAAAGAATATGCTAAAAATATGACTTATTTGGAACGTATTGAAATTAATCCGCGGATACTTGCGGGCAAACCGGTTATTAAAGGAACCCGTATTCCGGTCGCCCTAATTTTGAATTTACTCGCCAAGGGTTACACTATTGAGCGGATTTTGCATGCTTATCCTAACATCACGATAATTGATGTGCGCGCCGCGATTCGTTATTCTGAAGCGCGCGTGCAAAGAGAAATAGTGAGACCGCTCGCCTTAGCTAAATAATGATGAAATTGCAATTTTTGCTTGATGCTAATATTTCTCCCGAGACCGCAATCTTTTTGCGGTCTTTCGGTTTTGAGGTGAAGAGTTTGATTGAAGCCGGACTTGGCGGCATCAATGATGCTGAAGTGGCCAAAATCGCTGAACGCGAGAAACGCGTTATAATTACTTTTGATCTTGATTTTGGCGAGATGTACTATTTTGCCTCAAAAAAGAAATTCGGCGTTATGGTGTTGCGGTTTGACGACCAGCGGGTGGAAACGGTTAATGCGGTGTTGAAACGATTTTTTGAAACCGGACGCACCGTCCTAACACGGCGCAGTAGAAAATTAATTATTCTTACAGAAACTGAAATGAGGATTATTGAATAATTTTATGGATAACGGTTTCAGGCACTCTTTTCTTTCCCAAAATTTTAGGGATAACGGTGTCAGGTACCTTTTTTCTATACATTATTGTAACCCTTCGACTCGCGCGGCTCGCTCAGGGAATAAAATATATTTTGATAATGGTGTCAGGTACCTTTTTTTCTAAGGATAATGGTGTCAGGTACCTTTTTTCTATACATTATTGTAACCCTTCGACTCGCGCGGCTCGCTCAGGGAATAAAATATATTGCCTGAGCTTGTCG
>Ga0156251_141_pt1 | contig 10730 bp, 13 predicted proteins | sample RifCSPlowO2_12_FD_107898 | JGI IMG/M metagenome (GOLD analysis project Ga0156251, IMG submission 107898) | Candidatus Sungbacteria bacterium RIFCSPLOWO2_12_FULL_41_11
GTAATTGCCCGTTACCGGTCCTGAATAAACGCCTTCTAAAGCAAGAATTTGCTGCAGGGCTCTTACATCCGGGTCATTTTCTAGACCGAAATAAAGGGGTTTAAGGAAGGTGTAGACAAAAGAAGATTTTGCGGTCGGAGCCGATGGCGGGAAAACAGCGGTTGACGTTGCGGGAACGGGCGCCAATGTTGCCGGAGATGGTGCTGGCAACGGCTGTACAACCGATACTTGAACAGGAACAGAAACATCCTCCTGAAGAATATCTAGACGAAAATCAAAAGAACTGGTTGTATCATAAGTATTATTTGAAAGAAAAGGAATTATTCTTGCAGAAAATCCGGCCGGACCATAACCTGTATTTTTAAAAGATAAATAAACACTGCTGGTTGCGGGGAGATTATTGGAAAAAGCATAAGTCCCGCAAGGCAGAGTTGAAGTCGCGTCAAGAGATGAAGTGGCGGAAATGCCAAAAACGCAGGAAAAAATAAAATTCACTCCGGCAATATTTTCCCCTCCCCAGGAAATAAGTGTGCTTGAGCCGGAAGGAATGATATTAGGGATTGTTGAGTACAATTTCACTTTTGGTATTTTAGGCGCGGGATAACGAACTTTAACCTCAATTAATTTGGAACGGGTAGCATCATACGTTCCGTCTCCCGTGGCCGGAACCACCGAAACGTTTATTATCTTTTCATTGGTCGTGTCATTAAAAAATTTGAATTTGGCCTGTCCCGAAGCGCCGAAATCGCCTGCAAAAACAATAGCTCCGCAAGGCAACGTTGTACGGGCATCTCCTTCATAAGTAATCCTTACATTTTCCGGACAGGAAAACATAAAATTAACGCCTGCTATATACTGGCTCGCCCACGAAAAAGTAATTTCATTTCCTGATTCAATATCAAAAACGGATGCGGGAAAATCCGTAATAATTGTTGAAGCCGGACCAATGCTAATCGAGACGTAACTCGGATAACTTTCATCATAAATTCCGGCAGCGGTTTTAGGGACGGCCTTTACCTGAATGGAAGATGAAAGAGTATTCAAATTAACAATACCCACATTCAAAGCGCCGGTTGTAGGAAGATCGGGAACGGCGCTATCGCAAGTCATGGCCGCGTTGCTTTCATTAAAATATTTAATTCCTCTGACGCAGGGCAGAATTATTTTAACACCGCTCAAATTCCGGCTTGACCACATCAAAGATGTTTGCTGGCCGTTATTTATGCTCGAGGGGCTAACGGAAAAAGAAACAATTTCGGCGTTTGCCGTAAAAGCAAAAAATAAGCCAAAAAATGTTATAACAATGCGTAAAAAATTTTTCATAGGATATTTTCCAAAAGATATAAAAATATATTACGTTATTTTATAATCAATTTCTTAAATTCTTCAACCATGGGAACTTGTTCCGAATCAACGCTATATCCGAGAGCGGTGTAATACGCGGTCCAATCAGCCAATAATAGAGAAGAAAATATTTTATGAAATCTTGTTGAACCTTTTATATCAATAGTTTCAACTATTAGCCCCCTGTCATTATATAACTTTTTCAAGATACTCATTCTTTTTAAAATTCTGGGATGGTCTTCGGCATCTCTAAGAAAAATAAAATAATTTTTTTTGGATAAACCGCGCGTTCCCGCTTTAACGTCAAAACCGGTCATTTCATTATGATTCAATTCCGGCAATACATTATAAAAAGCGGGAATTTTGCCGGTTTCATTGAATTTAATTTTCCAGTTATAAGCAATGGCTGAATTTCTTTGTGAAGAATAAATTACCGGCACAAAACCTTTTAATTTCTTTGCCAATCCCCTTCCCTTATTTTCAAGTTTTATTGATTTAAGCGAATAAGCAAGTTTCCCTGATTCAATTAACGCTTTTTCTTCTCCAAGAACTTTCAATAAAGCCCTAAAACCCAAACCGGTAGCCATTCTTGGTTGAATCCCGTCATTTTGCAATTTTATGTAAGGAACGCGGTATTTTTGAGCAAGTTCAAGCAATTTTCCACCAGTAGAGATGGCCGCAACCGGAATTTTACTTTTTATAGCCGTTTTAAAAGCATCAATAGCTTCTTCGGTATTTCCGGAATAAGAACTGGCAATTATCAGGGTATTTCCTTTATTGTGATGATTTATCGGAGGCAGACCGTAATCAGAATGAATTATGATATTAATCGCGGGTTTCCATGTCCTAACCAAATCGCCCGATAAATGAGAACCCCCCATTCCGCAAACAATAAATTTTTTGAATTTTGCCAATTTTAATTTGCCGCCGTTTTCAATTTCTGGTTTGAATAAAAATTGTTTTGGAAAATTTATTATTGCCTCTCTCATAAATAGTTAATCAACTGCTGATAATTAATAAATCTGAAGAGCCAATATCCATATGATATCAAAAATGTAAATTTATCCATAAAAATCAGGATGCCGATAAAAATAAGCAGAAGGCCTGAAAACACGGAAACTCCATTTAAAATCTTGCTATAATTTTGAATGATTTTTATGAATTTTACAAGACCAAGCGCGGCCAGCAAAAACGGAATCGCCAGCCCCAAAGAAAAAATAGAAAGAAGAATAATACCCTGTACTATTTCGCCTCTGGTCGCCGCAACAGTAAGAACCGCTCCCAGAATAGGGCCGACGCAGGGTGTCCAGCCAAACGCGATTGATGCTCCGAATAAAAATGAGCTTGTCTTTCCGTATCTGCGCAAAGATTTGGGTAAACGCACCAAGGCCTCATTTTGCAAAAAAGGCAGTTTTAAAATACCGATAAGAAATAGCCCTAAAATAATAATAAATAACGCGCCGATTTTTTGAAGCAGGGGCCGATATTCAAAAAGAAAAAGTCCTATTCCGCTTGCCGCTATGCCGAAAACAATGAAAGTCAGGGAAAATCCGAATACGTAAAAAAACGCGTGGACTAAAATTTTTCTTCTATTCTCTTTTTGTTTGCTTTCGTCAAGCAGGTCTCTGGAAGAAAGACCCGATAAAAAACCCAGATAGCCCGGTATCAAAGGAAAAGTGCACGGAGCAAGAAACATCAGAATACCGGCAAAAAAAGCCGAAATAATTAAAGCGCCGTCCATACGATTTGATAATTAATGAATTTTATAGTATTATAACGAATGGATTTATTATAGCATATTTTACGCTAAAACGAGATTATAAGTTTTTTGCACCTTCATCCCTCCCCAGTTTTACTGAAAATGGCAGAGAGGTTAAGCTGTATTTATAAGTTAAAAAGTGAACAAGCAAGAAAGCTTTCAGTAAAACTGGGGAGGGGCAAGTAGCTCAGTTGGGTTAAAAGCCAATAATTTGGCTTTTAACGTGATTATGACTTTTTTGCACCCATAGCTCAGTTGGTAGAGCAGCTCCCTTTTAAGGAGATGGTCGCAGGTTCGAATCCTGCTGGGTGCAAAAAAGTCATCTAATCCCATGAAAAGCAGCTCCCTTTTAAGGGTTGGAGGCAAATGGCTTTGCTTCCAACGGGCGAAGCCCGGGGCTTTTGCGAGAAACAAAAGGGGTCGCAGGCCCGCCCCCACACTCAAGAAATGTTTTAATATTTTAACCTTGCTTGAGTGTGGGAGTGAAAATCCTGCCGGGCGAAAATTATCTAAAGGTCGATTACCGAAACATAAAATAATCTAATAAAATATATGAATCCAGAACAAATATCTCAAGAAAATAAATCTAAATTGATAGAAAATCCCGAACATGCCAGACTATTAGCCGAAAGCACTAAGGTACTCAGAGATTCTGCAGCTACATTAAGAAGTAAAGCAAAAAAACGTGGACACGAAGGAATGAACGTCGGAAAAACGCGGGTTAACTACGAATATGTGCGAGATGCCTACCAAAGAAAAGCTGAAACACTTGATAGAATGGCAGAACTTATTCAAACTGACGCAACCGCAACTATGGAATTGATCGAAAATGAAGATGATAGCACAAAAATAAAAATTTTGTTGCAATATCAGTTACTAAGCGCAAAAGCCGTAAGTAGCATTTATGCTTTTTTTAAACATATAGATGATTTAACTCCTGAAGATTTGGATTATCAACGTCTGCAAAAAGAGGCCGAAGCCGCCATAGAAGAACAGGAAAAACGGCGAGTAGAAAAAAATAAATACTACATTTCAAGGCCTCCGAAATTTTTATTACGCATGGCTGGTTTTTCCGAGGAAGAAATTGAACAGTGGATTTAAATTTCTGCAAAGAGTTCTATTACAAATGGCGAATAGCCAATCTTTCGGCTCGGTTCAAAACAAGAAATGCCCATAATCACGGCTTTGGTTTTGTCCAACAAGGCGGACTCACTATCGTAAATCCTCGATTTTTTCTTAATCTAAAAACTTCTTAATGTAAAAATCGAGACAGCACCCTTCTTGTCCTGAGCCGCGCCGAAGGGTTAAGTTGGTCCCATGTTCCTCGCCAAAGGCGAGTCCGCCTCTATCGGAGAATTTCACTCGCGTAAAATTCCCGGGCGCGCGACCATAATTAATTTTGATAACGCCCGTCGCGAGCATTGCTTGCGACCCTGCTAGGCGCAAAAAATTTAATAGAAACAAAAAATAAATCTTCATGGAATCCGGATGGTTTTGGAGAAAATATGAAAAGCAAATACCTGGATATTTCCGATAATTTCGTTGCCGCTCTTTAACACTGTATAGAAAATTACAATCCGCCGGTAAATATTACGGATAAATCTTTATGGGATATGGATTAACTTCTACTCATACAATTACTATCGTTAAATCCTGCAAGATGAGATTCAACCTCATAAATATAAGCATAATGGCAGTAAAAGCGGATGTAAGAACGAAATTCCTTGCGTATGAAATTAAATTGACAATATAATTTTTAAAAACTATAATTTAAATATGAATACGATTACTATTCCAAGAAAAATAGTTGAAAAAGATGATCTAATAATTGTTCCTCGAAGGGAGTATGAGGCGCTTTTGTCGTTTAAAGCAATAAAAGAATTCAACCCTACCAAAGCCCAAAAACGGGCGCTGGCCAAAGCGGAAGAAAATTTCCGCAAAAATAAAACACTTTCCTACGATGAACTCGTTAAAAAACTGGGATTTAGAAATTGACCCGGGCGTTTTCAGAACGCTTAAGAACATACCGCATCATGACGCCGAGAAACTACTCGGCGCCATTCGTCTTTTGCCGATAAATCCCTATTTCGGCGATATTCAAAAAATGAAAAACGAAGAAAATTCCTGGAGAAGAAGAATTGGTTCATTCCGAATATTCTACAAAATAAAAGCTGTAGAAAATGTAATTCTTGTATTCCGCCTGGAGCGCAGAACATCAAAAACTTACTGAATACTATGAAAAAAATAAAACTAAAATTTGATTTATTTTCCACGTATCTGGCCACAATCAAAAATAGCGTGGGAAGCAAGTTTTTCAGGAATATGTACGCGCTTAACGGCCGGAAACGGATAGATATTTTAGAAAACGGAAATTTATCCTGCGCTTATTTTGTTTCAACAATACTCCGCCATTTTGGCCTCATTAAAAAAATCCATTCCACAGTAAAAAATACTGTCAGAGATTTGAAACGCTCCGGCTGGAAGAGTTTGCATAAACCAAAAATCGGAAGTGTTTTAGTATATGAAGAAAAATATTTTCCGGAATCAGAAAACAGGCATATGCACATCGGATTTTATATCGGTAGCGGAAAAACCATCAGCACAAGTTCAAAATACCGCACCCCAATTATGCATAATTGGCAAAAAGAGCCGTCTTCTGGAAAACCCAGAAAAGTCCTGAAAATTTTGCACCACAAAAAACTAACGGGCCCTTAGCACAGTAGGCGCAAGCAAACTGCTTTACTTGCGCGGGAAATTTGGGAAATTGTCCTCAATTTCCGTAAAAAATTTCCCTGGATTTTGCCGAGAAGGCAAAATTGCGCCCGGTTTGTTCACCCCGTTACTCGCGGGACGGGCCTATAGCTTAATGGCAGAGCACTCGGTTTGCATCCGAGAAATCGGGGTTCGATTCCCCGTAGGTCCACCAAAATTTAAGCGAGTAACGGGGCAAGTCCGGGATGCTGGAGTTCCCTAGGCCGACCGGCTGACTACCGGTCAGCCGGGCTAGACGATTCTCCATAGGTCCACAAATCCATAATAAATTACTTGTATCTACTGTATCTATATGAAAATCCTACATAAGATCCGTCCAATTGAAGTAAAGCGGGCATTCGTGATATCGCAGAAAATGCGTTTTTCACGAAGGAAGGGAAAGAAGTATCTGCCAAAACTCACCGAAGCAGAATTTTTGAAAAAATTGAAACAAGCAAAAACGATAACCAATAAACTCACCGAAAGACAACTTGATAAAATTATCGCGGATGAGTATCGAAAAAGGGCAGACGCATATAACAACGCGGACTGGTATAGAGCGACAGTAACAACGAAAGAAGTTGGAGTATGGAGGCGCGCCGGCGGACTACCTCCCCAATGGACGTGCTGTTCGCTTTCTCAAACAGCTCTCAGGGTAAAGAAGGGGCTAAAACGAAACAGTAAACGTATTCGCGCACGTTCAAAAAGGGCAATTCCAAGAATTATGGAATTTGCCGATGTCATTAGCAGAGAAAAGTGTCTTTCTCCAATTGTGTTTGCGGGCGGCACTGGAACTTGCGGCAGAAAATGGTGCAGAAAAAAAATGAAGGGAGACGTTGATGACGGCTGTATGCGGTCTATTGCACTGGCCTTAAGCGGTCGCAAAACATTGAATGTTTACTTTGGAAAGCCGAAGAAAAAACCGTAGTTCAGAAATAATCTGGTTCCAACTCGCACAAACAAGGTCTACCCGAACCTACCGGAATATCCAGAATGCCCGCCCATGGATAATGTCTGGAAATAAAATCAAAAATGAATGCCGACCGGCATTCATTTTTAATTTTTAGAAAAATCTAATGTTTTAAACATTTCTTAGAGATCTGAGATCCTTCGCTAACGCTCAGGATGACGATTAAGGTAAAATATCAATCCCGCCGGAAAAATCCCGCGATTTTTCCAAGGACTGACTGTTGTTAAAACAAAGCATAGAACAATTCTATAGAATTGTCCTATGAGAAGAACAGGAGCAAAAAGAAAATAAAAAAAATCATTTCCATTCTTTATAAACTTTTCCGGCTTTTTTAATTGAGGGCTCGAGAACGACACCGCCCTCGTCCCAGCTTGCCGGACAAACCTTGCCGGGATTATTTTTTACGAAGTCGAGCGCCCTTAATTTCCGCAAAATTTCCGAAGCATTCCGGCCAATGGCATCCGCCACGATTTCACAGGAGCGTAAAATCCCGTCCGGGTCAATTATAAAAACAGCTCTTTGGGCCATGCCACTTTCTTCGTCATAAATCCCGAGTTCCCGTGAAAGTTTGGCATTATGGTCGGCGGCCATATGATATTTGAACCCTTTTAACAACTCCTCCATTTCAATCCAGGCCTTGTGGGTATAAACGCTATCGGTGCTTACGGAAATAACTTCAGCATGAAGTTTCTTAAATTCTTCAAAATGCCTGTTTAAATCCAAAAGTTCCGTGGGGCAGACAAAAGTAAAATCAGCCGGATAAAAAAACAATACAATCCACTTCCCGGAAAAATCATCCGTTGAAATTTTAACTATTTCCTCCTTATTCGGGTCATATGTCTCCAGAGAAAAACTCTTAAATTTTTGGTCAATGTTAAACATATTGTTTTTTTGCTCCGCAAAATTTCAGCCGGCAATCTTTCTTATGAAATAATTGCCTCCTCAAAACCGCGAAGTTTATTATTAGACATGTTGCGTATTAATTTTTGAGGGAAATTTGATATAAAAAACCCTTATTTTAAGCCAATAATTTTTTAAAAAAATGGCTAAAACCTTAATAAGCAGCAGGTCTATTATATAATTATATTATAATCTGATTTCTTTCTCCAGCCAATCAATGTGTTGAGTTTTGCGTTTCCAGAAAATATCTTCCCAGATGTAGTGAGAAGCTAATTTCTCCCAACCTGCATATCGCTTTTTGAAAAAAGAAAGAATTTTGTTGACCGAAACGAGTTTCTTCTTAAATAACAGTCTTGAAAATATCTTTTGCTCCCATGGCGGAATTGTTTCTAAAGTACCACAATGGTAGAAGTCCTCGAAAAGAAGATATTCTACGGACGCCTTGCCAATTCCATAAAGTTTTAGGGCTTCTTTTTTCACTTCATCTCTGGGCAATTTTCTTAACCGATATTCGTCTATTTCGTCGCTCGCGAACTGTTCCGAAATTCGCTTAAGAAACTTCGCGCGATAACCCAGTTTAAGCTTTCTCAAAACATCTTCGCTTACCCTCGCTATCGCTCGCGGTTTCCAAAAAGCGGAAAGTGTTTTACCATCAAATTCCACCCTTTTGCCAAATCGCTTAAAAAGATTTTCCAACATCTGGTGCGTTCGCCTTACCGTCGCATTTTGCAAAACTATGTAAATAATAAGCGTCTCGTAAAGAGAGTTAGCGGCTACCGGCTTCATGCCCTTCCATTTTTTGATGAAAGGCGCCAGAACCCTATCCTTTTTAAAGCGATTAATAAAATCGGCTATATCGTTCTCTGTATTAAAACGATATTTTATCTCTGGAATAAGCTCCTTAATAAATTCTTTATTGAGGGGCCTTTCTGAAAACACACTTATTCTGATTTTAGGCCTATTGATAGTTCCGTCGTTTTCTAACTTAAACCCCAATACTTTGCCGTCCCAAATCGCTGTGATCCAATATTTTCCCTTCACCCATTCGTTATCTGAAGATGGAAAATGAGACGGTTTATGTGTGATTGCGTCGAAATTATATGGCGGTTTCGGCTGTAAGCTAAATGATGTTTTCGAATTTAGATTTAAAACTTTAGTCATACCCACATTCAATTTAATTCAGCATCAAAATTGAATAGTTCAGATACGAAGCGAAGCTGACCCAAAGAAGATACGGCACAAAGAGATACGCCGCTGGCTTTGATATTTTATAGAATACGCGATTGTCCAGACGATCGCAAGCCAAAGGAGAACGATATCAACCAGTGCCCAGCCGGGACCTTGCATGCCGAAAAATATGATTGACCAAATGGCGTTTAAAAACAGCTGAATACCGAATATGCCGAGTGCGGTCCTAATTTCTTTTTTCTCCCATCTCTGTTTCCAAACCAAAAACGCCGCAATGCCCATCAACGCGTAAAACGTAGTCCACGCGGGTCCGAAAACCCAAGCAGGAGGATTCAATGCCGGCTTTACAAGTCCGACATACCAATTCGGAATCGCGGAAATAGTAAAAATCGAACCGATAACCCCGGCCAGTTCCGACACCGCAATCGCAATAACTAATTTGAAAAAATTATTGAGCCTCATAACACAATTTTACTGCTTATTACGCTTTTTGCCTGCCCCGTAGCGAGCGGCGTTTACCCCGTAGGAAGATTTGCTTTCCTTCGGGGCCCTGCTACCGGTGGCCAAAATTTGAAGAGCTTGTGCGCGTTTACTTATTTGCGATAAACTCCACCAGAACAAAAACTAGCCAAAAAGCAACAAGCATATACGCCTCTTTTCTGGAAAGCGTCCGTCCCGAGCGCATAAAGTGAAACAACACCAATGAAGCCGCCACCATAAACATGCCAGTAATATAGATTATCTTTTGCGGAAACGAGAATGGACTAATTACCGCAAGAATGCCGACCACAATGGTGGCGTCGGCAAGTACCGTGCCGAGAATGTCTCCAACCGCCAAAGAGTCGTCCTGTTTTTTTACCGATTTGAGAGAAAAGAATAATTCCGGCATGGTTGTGCCAAGTCCCACGATAAGCATGCCGATAAGGATCGGACTGACCCCAAAATAATTTGCCAAAGAAGTTGCCGAAGTGACGGTAAAGTGCGCGCCAGCCATCAATATTGCCATACTGAAAAGCAACATCAGAAAGCTCTTATACCTGCCACCACCGTTGTTTAACGGGATGGTGCCGTCAATGCCATTTTTTAACGCCACATAATAGAAAACCGCGCCGGCAACAATCAACGCAACGCCCTCTAAACGGGAATATCGCCCGTCAAACCCCAATATGAGCGGCAAGAGAAGTATAAAAGGATAAACTGCATGATTCTTTAATATTCTGCTTTCAATTTTCAGCCCTCTGCCGGCAACCATGATTATTATCGCGAATATCAAAGTTAAATCGGCTATATTCGATCCGAACAGCATGCCCAGGCCAAACGAGGGAATTCCCTCGAGAGCGGCATTAATAGAAATGAATGTCTCCGGCAGGATTGAAATAACCGCTACAATAATAAAGCCAACGGTGTATTTAGATAACCGATAGCTCTCTGCGAGCAAAGTAGCGTACTTTGTGGACAGCGTCGCGCCCTTGATAACCATGAATAGGGCGACTATGAAAATGAATAAGTTATTGATCATGCAATTTATCTTTGATTTCGCGCTCCTAATTCATTTTATCGTTTTTGGCGGGCTGTAGCAAAAAACTCCCGGGATGAGAGTTTTTTGCGGGAACAGCTCGCCCCGTTAGAAGTAGCCGCGCCGCGGTCCTTCTGACTCGTAAGCGGTGTTAGGTACTTTTTTCCTTTTTCAAAACCCGTCATTTTAGGCGGGTTCGAAAATTTCCTCAACTCCCGAATTAAAACCCCCGCAAACCCCGAAGGAGAACCCCGAAGGAGTGCAAGCACCCTACGGGGCAGGCAAGTTCCCTACGGGACATG
>Ga0156251_103_pt1 | contig 8961 bp, 6 predicted proteins | sample RifCSPlowO2_12_FD_107898 | JGI IMG/M metagenome (GOLD analysis project Ga0156251, IMG submission 107898) | Candidatus Sungbacteria bacterium RIFCSPLOWO2_12_FULL_41_11
AGAGCGTAGCCCCCGCGCCGTTTTCGGCGCGGGGGCTACCATAAATTTGCTCGGGAGCGATGGAATGGGAGGCGTGGAGGGAAATTCCATCGCTCCCTCGCAGTTGAGGTCTGGTCAATTTTAGGATATCATTTGGTTATTATATGGAAAGAAAATACATAACAAAGTCTTTTGACCTACTGAAGTCGAATGTCCCCCTTACTTTTACTAATGGAACGGATGTTTATAAGGAGCTTGGCGAGACGTATATTAAGCACAAGGTTGGTTTTTTTATTTTAGCTCCCTCTGGCGCAGGTAAAACCCATTTTATAAAAAATCAAAAAGAATCACATTGGATTGATGGGGACGAGATTTGGATGGCGGCAAAAGCTCATCCAGATGGCCAGTGGTGGCTAGAAGATATATCAGTAATTGATGAAATTGACCAACGAAGTGATGTTATTACAGTGGAAGCAAAGAAATTGGGTTTTTGGATTATGGGCGCATCTAACTACTGGCTAAAACCCGATGCCGTCGTTATACCAGATTGGGAAAGCCACAAAAATTTTATTTCTAAACGAGAAAATAATGCTTATGATGGCGGTGCAACCAGTGAAGATTTAGAAAGAGTAGAAAAAAGCAGAAACTGGATGTCTAGGTGGAAAAAGGAGGGTGTTCAAATTTTTCAGTCCATTGAAGACGCGGTAAATTATTTAGTTGAAAAGCACAATAAATTATAAAAATATGGGGAAAGAAAATTTTGAACCAACTCTTCCTAGAAAGATTGAAAAAAGTGGTATTGAGCCGAATCTACCAGATATTGGGGGAACTGAAATAATTTTACAAAGACACGGGAAATATGAACGCTCTGCCGACAGTCCTAATGTGGGCAGCTTGACCGAAGAAGGTGCTGAAGAAGTTTATACTTCGGGTAAAGAATTTTTTCAAAAATTATTCGAGTCAGTAGCTGAATCTGAAAGAAAAAATATAGATATTTTAGTATTGGCAAGCGATACACAATATAAAGATGGAGGCCGTAGGTCTATGGAAACTGCTGAACAAGTAATTAGGGGGTTAAAAGAAGAACTAAAGAGGTTAAATTTGGATGATTCTCAATTATTAAATACTTCTAGTAATGTTTCCGGTGATGGAGGCTCCAGGCCAACTCCTAAACTTAGAGAACCTCAAATGTTTGATAATTCTCCAGAATTCGTTGAATTTCTTAAAGAAAAATATGGCGACTTAAATTTAGATTTTTGGATTGCTTTTGAGGAAGACAAGGAAAAAGAAACAAGAGAAAAAATGGGAGCAGAAGGTCCAGATGAAATTACGGATAGAATGAAGCTGATGGTGGACGTTCTTACTCGATACAGCAGATTTTATCACAAAAAACATCCTGACCGACGCTTAATTATCTGGGCAGCCACGCATTATGACACCATTAGCCCGTATATTAAAAGGGGAATTTTTGAGGTTGGAAAAGATATTCCTTTGGGAGTTGACTATGGTGCAGGTATATTAATCAATTTAGACCAGGATGGTAAAGGTACGGTTAAAATAGCGGGCAAAGAATATAAAGTCCCAAAAGAAAAATCATAATTATTTAATTGATCAGACCTCAACTGCGAGGGAGCGATGGAATTTTCCTCCACGCCTCCCATTCCATCGCTCCCGAGCAAATTTATGGTAGCCCCCGCGCCGAAAACGGCGCGGGGGCTACGCTCTTTTGCTTTTCAAGAGTTTTCTGTAAAATAAGTTAGAGCAAAGTTAAGAATCGTCGACAACATAGAACTTTCCGAATCTGAAAGCCCAAAATCAGGTCGCGCCAAAGGCGCGAATGGAATGGTGGGGGCGCGTCCCGCGAGGCGGGACCCAAGAAAATCAGATGGTGGAATGAAGGAAAAAGAAAGAGAGCGGTCTGATTAAAAGAAAAACAATTATGAAATATTTTCTCTACGCCAGAAAATCAACAGAAGACGAGGAGCGACAAGTGATGAGTATTGAAGCTCAACTTGCCGAACTCCAAGAATACGCCAAGCGCGAAAATATTTTGATTACCGAAACTTTTATTGAATCGAAAAGCGCAAAGAAACCAGGCAGAGAAATATTTAACGAAATGATGGCGAAAGTCGCCTTATCAAAAGAACCTATCGGCCTTCTTGCGTGGCATCCTGATCGCTTGGCTCGCAATTCTATTGATGGCGGTCAAATTATTTACAGTATAGACATTAGCAAAATTGTTTCTTTGCGCTTCCCTACTTTTTGGTTTGAACCAACACCCCAAGGATTATTTATGTTGCAAGTGGCGTTCGGGCAATCTAAATATTATTCAGATAATCTTTCCGAAAACGTCAAAAGAGGTATTCGCCAAAAACTTCGCCGGGGAGAATGGCTAACTAAAGCTCCTTTCGGTTATTTGAATAATCCCAAGACAAGAACCATAGAACCGCATCCCACGCTCTCAAAAATCCTCGTCAAAGCATTTGAAGCATACGCGACTGGAAAATATACTTTAGAAAGTTTGGGAAAGTTTTTGGCGGAATATGGCATTGAATCAAAGAACCGAACGCCAGTTTCAAAAGCAAATATCAAAAGAATTCTTACTAACCAAGCATATCTAGGTCTCATTGCCCATAAAGGAGAATATTTTGAGGGCAAATTCCAACCAATTCTAGATCATGCGACATTTGAAGCCGTGCAGGAAGTTCTGAAAAGAAAAGCCAAACCTCGAAAAACAAAACAAGGCCATGATTTCCCATTCACTGGTCTGATGACTTGTGGACAATGTAATTCTCCCATCACTGCCCAATGGGCAAAGGGAAAATCGGGAGGAATATATCGCTATTATCGTTGCACTAAAAAGCGTGGAATTTGTTCTCAAAAATATATTCAAGAAAAGGATCTTGCCAATCAAATTAAGGCACGGCTTCAATCTGTTGCGCTTCCCGACACTCATACGGATTGGATGCTAAAGAAAGTTGAAGAATGGGAGAAAGAAGAAACAAATAAATCCATGTCGTCCGTCCAAAATATCAAATACAAAATCAATGAAACGCAAGAGAAACTTGATAAACTTGTTTCCGCCTACATAGACGGCGATATTCCAAAAGAAAACTATCTAACCAAAAAAGAAGAATTGCTCAAAACCAAAGTTTCTCTTGCTGAAAAGAAAGAGAATGGACGGACGACCAAAAACCCGCTCGAACCCCTCCGTCAATGGATTTTAGACACGAAAAAAGCCAGTTTCCTAGCTTTTTCCGATGACTACCCAGAAATGAAGCAGATTATCCAAAAGATTGGAACGAACCCCAAACTTTCAGACCGCTCTCTTTCTTTTTCCTTCATTCCACCATCTGATTTTCTTGGGTCCCGCCTCGCGGGACGCGCCCCCACCATTCCATTCGCGCCTTTGGCGCGACCTGATTTTGGGCTTTCAGATTCGGAAAGTTCTATGTTGTCGGGGAGCCGGGAATCGAACCCGGTCTTTACGCACCCGAAGCGTACGTACTACCGGTATACTACTCCCCGAATAAAATTCTCAACCCCGAAGCGCACGCCTGCTCCGCGTCACTTCTATTAAACTATCTTTTCTAAAAGCGTACTCCCGTCAAAATCCTTTCGGATATTGAATCAATCCTGCGCTTCCAGCTTTTCGCACAATAGCGTTGAGGATTATTTCTTGCCAAGGTAACGTTATTTCAGTTTGTGATCCTTTTTCTTTTATTTTTGGAAAATTTTTGTAAAGGCGCTCTGCAAGAATTCTTGCAAGACCAGTTGGCTTCCCGCCGATATTTGTATATGCGCGTTCCGTTTCCCATGCACTTATAAAAAGCTCGCGACAACGCTCTGAAAGTTCGGGCACTTCCTGTGCTTCTCTATAAATTTTGGAAACCTCCTTGTATTGCTCCCTCGCGATAGTTTCTGCCTCAAAATCTTTTTCATGTCGCAACACAAGGTCGATCTTCGCCTTCTCTTTTCCCTGGAAAATTCCGAGTTTTGAACGCCGTCTCCGCAATCCTTCAAAAAATTCTTGCGGCGATTCCAAAGAACTGTACAAATCTTGCATCCTGAATATGGAAGGATTATTTTTTGATATAACGTCAGCGTCAACAATCGTACGTCTGACAATCTTATTAGCTTCTTCAATAGCTTGAACGGCTTTTTGCTCTTCTTCTTTCAGTTTTTCAACTCGTAACGCCTCTTGTTTAATTGATTCTGCTAATTCATCGATTTTTCGTTCAAGCTCTTGTACTGACTTCGTAAATTCTTTTTCCGCTTCCAGCGTCCGTTCATTTTTTTCAGCTGATTCAACGATGCGCTTACCAATCTCCGGTTGTTCATAGATTGATTTGATACGGGTATTTATTGTTTCAAAATCATTTTCAATAGTACGTACCTGTTTTTCAAGCTCTTCAAGATTCTTTTTATCTTCTGCGTCAAGCAACCCTGCTTCATCAACACCCCGATAATATTCTAACGTATCATTCGCTTCATTATAAAGAATTTGCTTTTGGCGCGCTTCTTCAATCAACGCGTCATACTCGGTAATTTTTTCTTCAACATGTTTTTCTTTCATCCTTTTCACGTTTTCAATTTTTGTTTTCAAGTTCTGAGTTGCCCGCTGTAATCCTTTAACGGTCAGTTCTTCTCCGGCTCCCTCTAGCGGGTGCTCTGCTGGCATTTCAATATTGTTTGTCATAATTTTATTTTATCGGCGTATATATCCTTGTGCAGCTTCATAATGAAGACCCAAAAGAATTTCTGCCGATATTAATTACTAACTTGTTTTTATTTACCCTTTCCCGTGGAAAGCAAAATACAAATCAAAAATCAAAAGAATGGTCCAGCCGAATAATAATACAAATCACCTATTAATTCAATCACCTCGCCCTTAGGCGCTCTTTTAGTGGCTCCCATTACGAATAGTATAAGTTATCTTTTGATTTGAGGCATGATTTAGAAGCAATAATAAACGCAAACGATTACGCTATTTTAAACTTCATTTTGCAAAAACTTATCTGTGACACTTTTATATTTCTTTCCTATCCTATGTAATTTGTTTTAGAAGATTCTTGTTCTGGCCAACTTTCAATAATAAGCATTTTTTTATCCTCTATTGGCAATTTTGACCAGATTTCTTCAGTGATAAATGGCATAAAGGGATGGAGAAGTTTTAGAGTCGTTAAAAGTGTATTGGCCAAGATTTGTTTCGTTTCCCTATCTTCGTTTGTTTTTGAATATTCAATGAATTTATCCGCGAATTCTTGCCAAACAAATTCATGAATTGAATGAAGCGCTTGGCCGAAATCAAATTTTTCGATATCTTCATTAACGCCCTGAACCAGCGCAATAAGTTGATAGTGGAGTTGCGCGTTGGCTCCGTGTTCATTTTTGAAAGGAAAGATAAAATTTGTATCAAGATTGCCTTCGGTTTTTAGGAGAATAAATCTTGTTATATTCCATATCTTATTACAAAATTTCCTTCCCGCGACCACATGTTCCTCCGCCCAGTGTATATCCTGCCCCCCCATTGATTGCCAAATCAATCCGAAACGCGTGGCATCTGCCCCATATTTTTCAATTAAAGTCATGGGGTCAATTCCTGTGCCAAGGGACTTAGACATTCTTTTTCCGTCTTTGGTAAGGATGGTTGCGTGCACTAAAACATCAGAAAAGGGCGGACTCGCCATAAATTCAAGGCCGGAAAATATCATCCTTGACACCCATAAGTTAATTATATCACGGGCAGTAGAAAGTACTTGTGTCTGGTAAAATTCTTTTAAATCGGTCCCGTTTTTCGGGTCGCATGTTTCATGTTTCATGTCGCATGACTGCGGCCACCCAAGAGTCGCAAGGGGCCATAAGGCAGACGAAAACCATGTGTCAAGAACGTCGGTCTCTCCCTCAATAGGAACTCTGTGTCCCCACCATATCTGGCGGGAAATATTCCAATCGCGGATGTTTTCTATCCAATCAAGAAAAATATTTTTCCATCGTTCCGGATGAAATTTTACCTTGCCGGATTCAACGGCTTTTTTCGCAAGTTCAGCAAGCTCCTTCATTTTTAAGAACCATTGTTTAGAAAGGAGCGGTTCCACAACTGTTTCACAGCGATAACACAAAGAAATGTTGTGCGCGTAGTCCTCAATTCGTTCTATTAAACCGAGTTCTGTCAGGTCTTTTACGATTTGTTCTCGCGCCTCCAAAATTTTCATGCCCTCATAGCGAATTCCTGCTTTATCAGTCATGCGGCCTTTTTCTCCGATAACTTTTAGAATAGGAACTTCTTGGTGTCTTTGCCAAATTTCAAAATCCGCATGGTCGTGCGCGGGCGTTACTTTTATTATTCCGGTTCCGAAATTCGGGTCGGCTGCGTCGTCCGCGATAACACGGATATGTATTTCTTTAGGATTGGCGGGTTTGTCGCGCGGAATTGAATTATCTACGGATTGGATTAAGATATCTTTTCCGACATACTTTTTATATCGCTGATCTTTAGGATTAACAGCCAAAGCCGTATCGCCGAGTTTGGTTTCCGGCCGCACGGTGCCGATAGTGAGTGGCCCGTATTTTATATAATAAAATTTTCCTTTTTCTTCCTTATACTCAAGCTCAAGGTCGGATAAACTTGTTTGGCATCGTGAGCACCAGTTAACAGTGCGCTCCCCCTGATAAATCCATCCCTTTTTATAATAATGGATAAATGCTTCCTCAACCGCTTTTTGGTACTCGGCATCCATGGTGAATCTGGTACGCGACCAATCCATTGATGCTCCGAGTTTTTTAAATTGGTCCAAAATTATATTTCCGTATTTTTCTTTCCACTCCATGATTTTTTCAATGAATTTTTCGCGCCCAAGGTCGTGGCGAGAGATACCCTGTTTTTTCAAGTCCTTTTCCACTACGTTTTGCGTGGCAATTCCCGCGTGGTCGGTTCCCGGAAGCCATAAGGTTTTATAGCCCTCCATTCTTTTTTTGCGTATTAAAATATCCTGAATTGTCGCGTTCAGGGCATGGCCCATATGAAGAGAGCCGGTGATGTTGGGAGGAGGAACAACTATTGTGAATGTCGAGTGTGGAGTGTTGAGTGTAGTTTTTTTCTTTTTACCACCCTCCACCTTCAACTTTCCACTATCAAGATTATCCGGATTGAAAAAACCGGAATTTTCCCAGAGCTTATAAATTCTATCTTCCACTTTTTTGGGGTCGTATTGGGGCTCAAGGTCAATTTTTTCAGCATTATTTGACATATAAAATGGTTTTTGTTACTTATGAAATTACGATTATGCGATAACATTATCGCATAAAATTTGAACTTTGAAAACCGGCCTAATCCCGCCTGAGGCGGAACGGCTAAAGAAGCCCTAATTCCGTTAAAAGCGGAACAGGCAAGGAGAAAACAAAAATGGCATTTATGGCTAACGCAATTCCCAATTTTCCCAAACCGGAAAATTCTCCGTTTGTGAGTTTTGCCAAAGGAACGAAAGAACGCGAACTGCTTGAAAAAGAAATTGCCTATCTTCGCCATCCCGCGTTAACTCCTCCAACCCTTCCTCTCTGGATAAACGGTCCGATTAAAAAAAATGAAACCCGGCCATGCATTGTTCCACACGACCACCAGCGCCTTTTAGGGCATTACAGCGTTGCTTCCGAGGAAGACGTTCATAACGCAATTAAAACCGTTCTTGGGGCGCGCGACAAATGGATGCAGTTGCCTTGGTTCTGGCGATTGAATATTTTCCGCAAAGCAGCCGAGCTTCTGGAAAAGAAACATCTTTACGAGATGGTTGCCGCGGTTATGGAAGATTATTCCAAAAATCCTTTTGAAGCGTTTATTGATGTTCAGGAGTTGATTGATTTCTGGCGCTTTAATGCGTGGTACGCGTATGAACTCTATAAAAACCAGCCGGATTCCGACAACGGAAGTTTCAATATGCTTGATTATCGGCCGCTGGAAGGATTTGTTTTTGCCATTCCGCCGAATAACTTCGTGGCCATTGAAGGCAATTTGCCCACTGCCCCGCTTATCATGGGCAACGTGGTTATTGTTAAACCCTCTTCGGATGTAGTCTATTCATTCCATATGGTTTTGAGAATTCTTCTTGAGGCAGGACTTCCTAAAGATGTAATGGCCGTGCTTCAAGGCGATTCGGGATTAATCGGCAATATTGTTTTAAATCACAAGATGCTGGCAGGAATTCATTTTACCGGCGGTACCGATACTTTCAAAGCCATTCGCTGGCAAGTCGCGCAAAATGAGCACAATGGATTATATAAAAATTTTGTGCGGATTGCGGGCGAGACCGGCGGAAAAGACCCGATTATTGTTTATGACGACCATGACCCGGTACAAACCGCGGCAGGAATCGTAGTTGGCGGATTCGGAGCACAAGGCAGAAAGTGTTCTGCTACTTCGCGGGTTTATATGACTCCCAAAATGTGGCAAATAGATGTAAAACCTCATCTTTATAAATTTATGGACCAGATTCGCGTGGGTGATGTTGCTGATTTTAAGAATTATATGGGCGCGATTATAAATGAAAGAGAGTTTAAAAAAATTGTTGGTTATATTGAAAGGGCGCGACATGCGGAGAAATATGATAAAACGAATTTTGAATTTCCTGTCCAGAAACATGGAGTTGAGGAAATTTACGGCGGCGAGCATAAGGGAGAACAAATCGCCAACAATAACGGCTATTTTATCCGTCCGATGGTAATCGTCACACGCCATTATCCCGATGGGATATACGAAACAATGGTTGAAGAAATTTTCGGTCCGGTGGTAACAATTTGTCTTCTTCCCAAAGAAAGTTTTGAAAACGGAAAAGTGTTGAAGATTTGCGATAAGACATCCGACTATGCCCTCACGGGCGCTATTCAAACTAACGATATTTATCAATTCTGCGAAGCGCTTGAAGATCTTAAAGACAATTGTGGAAATATCTATGATTGGAAGACCACCGGCGCTATGGTTAACCGCCA
>Ga0156251_122_pt1 | contig 6457 bp, 8 predicted proteins | sample RifCSPlowO2_12_FD_107898 | JGI IMG/M metagenome (GOLD analysis project Ga0156251, IMG submission 107898) | Candidatus Sungbacteria bacterium RIFCSPLOWO2_12_FULL_41_11
ATAAAAAATACTCCTTCGTTTTCCGCGAGCGACGGCCTGCCGGACAACCCCATTGTTCTTTTTTCGGCCGTATCGGCAATGTCCACTTTTATGCTAATATCGTTAATTACAACCGAATCGCGCCGGAAAAAAGCCGTATCGCCGCGCGCGTCCTTATTACCGTTATTTTCAATTTTATTTGCGATAAAAAACAATATAAAAACCGTTAAAAAAATAAAAAATATTTTCTTGGTACTGGTCATAACCATTATTGCATAATAGCATAATTTATCTGTATATTCCATACTGTCAAAAGCACGCCGTAAAAACCATTTTGTCTTCTATCGCGTTAAAAATCCGGAATTAATAACATTGCCATACTTAGGCCATTTATGCGCAACGTTATTTGATTTGCCGATATTTTTATTGTAACATTTATTTAGCAGGAATTTACAGCCATACCGGAAAGAGCGATGAGTTCATTTAAAAAAGCGTTAATTATCCTCATTCTTTATATGCTTCCGGGCTGCGCTATTATTAAAAATTTACCGGATAATAATACGGAGTTCAGGATTCATCCTTTGGGCATGCCTGTTTATAACCAAACCGGCTCGCCATTTTCGGAAAGCCAGTGGAACTTTAATTTTTTTATAATTGAGGGTGCTTATGAAGAATTCAGGGCGTGCGCGGGAATAATTAACAAGGATGCGGAAGAACGATTGCTCAAAACCCCGATTATAATTATTCCGGCCGAAAAGATTGACCTGCCAGGCGAAGAAGCAATAGCTTTTATCGACCTATACAATATGTTTATCCGCAAAGATTTTTTTGACGCGCCAACGCTTCGCCACGAATGGACGCATGTTTATCTTTACTTGTCGGGAAAATATATCTTAGGCGACCTATATCATAAGGACCCGTTCTTTAAAAAATGTTATGCCCATAATTAACGCCATGGCAAATAATAATCCATATTATCCCGTCAGCCAATCGCGCCCGACGGGATATTTTATTGTTTGTCCAGAATATCTCATCCAATTGTAAATGGGGCCATGCGGAACTCCATACTAATTTAAGTTCTGGACTAAATTTAAAAAAGGTATAATATTGAAATCAGTTTGTTGAAAATCTAAACGGGATAAAAATGCAAAAACGCGCTTTTGGCATTGAAACGGAATATTCGGTGGCATGCCTGGAAGAAAACCGCAAATTTTACACAAATATCAACATTTACGGACAAGTAGCCGGGTTTCTCAGGCGTGTTTTCCCATTGGATAAAGAGGCGCCTGATAAGCTGACTGAACTTCTTTTTTTCCCTCCAATCAAAGATAACGACCTATGGCTTGCTTCCAACGGGGCAAGATTTTATTTTGATATGGAAATGGCCGTTCCCGAATACTCAACGCCTGAATGCCAAAGCCCGAGAGAAGCGGTTATTCATAATTTGGCCGGCGACAGCATTGTAGAGGATATAAGAAAAGAGGCCTTACGCCGCGGCTTGCTTAATAATTATTCCGAAAACAAATTCAAGGATATTTTCGTGTTCAAAATGAATACCCATTTTAGCGAAGATATTCAAGACCTTCAGAAATCAGTGGGATGCCATGAAAATTATACCACCTTATCATTATCAGGATTTGAAATCCCCGCTTTTTCCGATTTTATGACGCCATTTTTGCTTTCGCGGCAAATTTTTGACGGTTCGGGCGGCATAAGATTGCAGAACAACAATGAATGGCAATATGTAATTTCACAACGCCCATTTTTTATTACCGACATGATAAGCTCGCAAACAACCGGCGGAGGGGGCAGGGGTTTTATCGCATTTAAAAACGAATTCAGCGAAGTGCTTTCCGGTCAAATTCGTTTTCACCTGCACTGCGGGGATTCCAATATGTCCCCGTGGGGAAAGTTCGTATCTTTAGGCGCCACTCATTTAGTGCTTAGGGCGTATGAAGAATACCGGGATAATAACTGGAAATACAAACCGCATCCTTCTCATTGCATAGAAGATTTGTATTCTCTTGCCCGAGACCCGACCCTTAAGTTTCCCATCAGAATACTTGAAGGAGATAGAGAAAAAAAGCTTTCCGCGATTGAAATTCAGAAAGAATATATTAATTTCGTGGAAAAATCTTTAAAAAACTTATCGGATATGGAATCGGACGCGCTTTCATCGTGGAAATCCACACTTAAAAAACTTGAATTGGGATATGAAGCGGTATCCCAAGAACTTGATTGGGCGATAAAATTGAATTTTATCAAGGAGCGTCTTGGCGGAAATTTGAACAGTCCTAAAACCAGGTTTGCTTCGGCCTTGTACCACGACATTTCCGAAAGAGGAATATATAATACCCTTTTGCGCTCAGGAGAAATTCTGCCGTTTTGCGATGCCGATGAAATAAAAAAATGCCGCATAACCCCTCCGCCGACAAGGGCGCAATTTCGCAGCCGTTTTCTAAAAATCCTGCTTGAAACAGGCAAATTAAATTATTCATATAATTTATGGGGCGGCTTTGGCAACTTCAGTACAATAATTTATATAAGAGACCCGTTAGATATGACTACCGAAGAAGGAGAAAATTTTTTGGAATCGTTAAAAATAATTCCATTAAAATCAAGCGAATAACGCAATGCTTCTATGAATATGAATCCTGTCATGACCCCCGCCCCAAAGGGCGGTTTTTTTATTCTCCTTCGCCGAATACCCAGCAGTTTTGCCTCGGGGATGAGGGCGAAGAGAATAATCCTCCGAATCATTGGCGAAGGAGGATATATCAAAGTAGTTATTCGGCTTCGGAAGAATGAAAATAAAGATACCCCGCAGCTCTGCTGCGGGGAGTACAAATAATTTTCATTTAATTCTATGACAACCGTTCCAATACTTCCCTTTTTTCCGCCTCTTGTATTCTCATTTTTTCAACCAAGCTCTTTATGGTTTCAATGGTTTTATCGTAAGTTACCCTATCAACTGGGTAAGGCGTCGCGTCTTTTCCTCCGTGGGCAAAGGAGTAGCGCGCCGGGTCTTCATAACTCGGCTTGGCGTTATAAATAAGTTCGGCAACGAGAGCAAGCGCCCGCACGGTTTTAGGTCCGACTCCTTCGGTTCGGACGAGCTCTTCATAGGTTTTGGGCTTGTTCTGCGACAATTTATACAGAATTTTTTGCAAATATTTGCTGTTAGAAAAATTTTCTGTTTGAACGGGGTGCGTCTTAAATTCAACATCATCAAGTTTAAGCAGAGTTAACTGTTCGGGCTCGCGCGCGCAACATTGAGTATTGCCCGCGGGCAACACTCGATGCTGACCGGCAAATCGCGCCATTTTGCTGTAGGGGCCGATATGTTTTTGCAGAAGCCGTAAATCTTTTTGCAAACTGAAAAATTCGGAAACAAATTCGGCGCTTAAAGAACGCGCCGATTCACTTTTTTTAGAAACCATATTAAGGGGCGAGGTAAATTCCTGGCTGGCAATACCGGCATGCGGCTCCCGTATGAAATCGATGGAAACATTTTCATTTCCGTCTATTCCCTTATTCGCGCGAATAAGGGAAGGATTAGAATACCAGTGGTAGCGCCTTGCTGTTTGATTATCTATGTTCATCCCCTGCTGAATCACCGACCATGAGCCGTTTTTGGTAAACATAAAAGAATGATGATAAATCTGGTAGCCGTCTTGAATCAACGAGGAATCGACTTTAGCTGACATGCGCGAAGCATATACTAAGTTTTCCGCGTCAGTCCGCGTCAAATCCGCTTTGTCAGCATGGAAAAGAATTTCATCCGGAGTTTTTCGCGAAGTTTTCCCTTTGCCTCCGCAAATAAAAATTCCAAGTTCTTGTTCCTCGCCACGTATTGCCTCTTTCAATGCCGCGGTAAGAATGGTGGTCAAGCCCGATGCGTTCCAATCAAATGCCAAAACAGTTCCCAAGGACTGGAACCATACCGGGTCAGAAAGCCGCCGCAAAAATTCATCAGGGCCGTATTCCAAAATAATGACCCGCGTCATTTCTCTTCCTAATCTAACCATCCGCTCAAAAAGCCATCTTGGACATCGGCCATAATCTAATGTAAATGTAGCGATTCCCCTGTCCAAATTTAAAAAAACGAAATTCTAACCAGTTAATATCAGTTAGTATCTTAATATCCATAAATATCAGATACTCATGGATATTTGCTCGCTTCGCTCGCGATACTCATAGATACTAGTTGTTCTAATTTCGGATTTAATTTTAATCTGTCATAAACCTTGTGAAGAGGCCTTTTCGCAAGGCCATTCGATACATAACAAAAAGAACAGCAATAGCAGCAAAAAAGAAAAAAAACGAGAGGGCAAATCCGATTGCCAGGCTCAACGCATTGAATGTTCCCTTATGCACTACCTCCCGCATTCCTTCAAATACATACGATATGGGAATCGCATAAGAGATTGGCCTTAAAAATGTCGGAAGGGCTTCCAGGGGATAAAAGATGGCCGAGAACGGCATAATAATCGTGGGGATGGACCAAACAAGAATTTCAACCGACGGGCCAAATCGTAAAATTACCGCAGTGGTAAAAATGCCGAGCGCCCAGCCGGAAATAAAAAGTATAAAGATGAAAGGAATAAGAAGGAATCCGAATTGAAAGATTGAATAGGAGAAAAAAAACCAGGCGGCCAGCACCATGGCGCCGATGGCAAGGAATGTTTGCATAATGCTTACCGCCAACAGCCCCGCTATATACTCGCCGACCCTAAGAGGAGAGGCAAAAAGATTAATAAGATTTCTTGACCATATGTCCTCAAGAAATGAAATCGTAATGCCGTTCATAACTCTGGTAAAAAAGTTCCAAAAAATAACCGTTCCGAGAATAACAGTGATAAATCCAAATTTTTCTCCGCCGATAGCATAAAGATATTTTGTTATAATCCCCCAAAGAGTAAGCTCGAGAAGAGACCAATAAAAAATCTGCATGATGCGGCTGGGACTTCGTTTAAGGAGAAAAAACTGGCGTAAAAAAATTGCGTAGATTCGTTTTGACGACATTGATATCCTGAAACATGAAACATAAAACATAAAAAGGTTTTAATGCTGTCACATTCACATGTTACAGGTTACATGTTTTAGGTTACATGATTTATGGATAACGGCTCTCGGGCAATCATAATGAATAATTCCTCTAAATTTTTCTTGCCGTATCGGACGGGAAGTTCTTTAGGATGCCCTTCAAGAAGAATTTTCCCGCGGGAAAGAAACAAAACCCGGCCGCACACTTTTTCAATTTCACACATATCATGCGATGTCCAAAGTACGGAAGCGCCGTTCTCTTTGGCATAATTCATAATTCGGGAACGAACCTGTTCGGAAGTGCTGGGGTCAAGAGACGCGGTCGGTTCATCCAAAAGAAGCAATTCGGGATTATTAATAAGCGCCTTGGCCAAAACCAGGCGGGACTGTTCTCCGGAAGAAAGAAAGCCGGTTTTTTTGTCTGTAAATTCATACAAACCAAAATCAGCAATAATATTTTTTACCGCTTCTCTTGGATTGGGGGAATCATAAAGCATGGCGTAAATCAAAAGATTTTCTTTAACCTTAAGATTACCCGGAAGCTGGGCATAAGCGGCGGCAAAATTCATTCGGGAAAGAATCTCGCTTTTATTTTTGGAAAAATCTTTGCCAAAAACCTTAATGCTTCCTCCGTCTTTTTCAAGCAAACCGGCAATCATATTTATGATGGTGGTTTTTCCGGCGCCATTCGGCCCCAAAAGACCTAAAATCTCGCCCTTTTGAATGGAAAACGAAACTCCGTCCACGGCCCTTAAAAAACCGTAGGTTTTGCTTAGGTTATCAACTTCCAATATTTTTTCAATTCCGGATTGCGTCATACTTATATTATATTATACATCATATCTCCAAAAGTAAGTATTTATAAATGCTGGCAAAAAACCTAGCCGGAAATTAAAAAACCGGGTTTTGCTTGAAGCAAAACCCGATCTTGTTTATTCCAAATCTAAATCTAAACTACGGAAATATCAATCTTTCTCGTGCCCAACTGATTTTTGGAATTCTCCATTTTTCTTAAAAAAAGTTCAATCTGGTCAAACCGATATACCCGGTAATTATTAATCGGATTCCGGTAGGCCGTGAGCATACCTCTTTTATCCCAATTACGAAGCGTTAAAGGGGTAACACCCAAGAGTTTTGAAGCTTGCAATATTGTTACGTATTTCTTTTCCATAAGCAGTATATCAAGGTTTAGCAATTTTTTATAACTTTAATCAGCTTAAACCTTAATAAATATTAAGTCAAAAAAGTTATGCACAATACATACAAAGGACCCGCTCTTTTATTAATAATACTTGATATTGTCAAAGAAAATTTACTATTTCGAGTAAAATTCATTAAGTTTTGCTCTGGTTGCCGGACCAACATTTCCCAGCTGGGAAATGCCGTATTTTTCCTGAAATTTTTTAACCCCTAAAACCGTAAGATTATAGTA
>Ga0156251_106_pt1 | contig 6411 bp, 8 predicted proteins | sample RifCSPlowO2_12_FD_107898 | JGI IMG/M metagenome (GOLD analysis project Ga0156251, IMG submission 107898) | Candidatus Sungbacteria bacterium RIFCSPLOWO2_12_FULL_41_11
AGGCGGGCTTTTGTCTATCCGCTCAAAGGCCGGCGAAGGAGTTGAGATTTTAGTTAAAATTCCACTAAAGGAGCAGAAAACAGAATATGTCATATAAGATCAGAGTTTTTCTTTGTGATGACCATACCTTGTTCCGCCAGGGGATAAGGAAATTATTGGAACTGGAGCGCGATATAGAGGTGGTAGGCGAGGAAAGCAATGGCCATGCAATGCTTGAAAACCTGAAGAAGACAGGCCCGGATGTGATACTTATGGATATTGCGATGCCCGGGATGAACGGCGTGACCGCAACATCCAAGGTTAAAAAAATATTGCCGCAAACACGTATTATCATTTTAACAGTCTATGAAGATGAAACGCATGTGTTTAATGCTATTAAAGCCGGGGCAATGGGATATCTATTAAAGGACGTTTCTATAGATGAGCTGGTAGAGGCGATTCATAGCGTATATAAGGGAGAGGCGTTGATACAGCCAAAAATAGCCGCAAAGGTCTTAAAAGAATTTACTATGCTGGATAAGCGGGCAATGAAAGAAGGAGATAAGTTTTATAATGACCTTACGGAAAGGGAGAAAGAGGTTTTGCGTCTGATTGCCCTTGGGGGCAGTAATAAAGAGATTGCCCAGAAATTAGGCATTACTGAAAAAACTGTAAAAAATCACATAGGCCATATCTTTCAAACCCTTCATGTGAATAACCGCACTCAAGCTGCTATCTATGCGCTTGAGCAAAGAGCATGATAATAATACTAAAATATCCGCGTGAAAATAGGACTAAAGGCCTAAACAATACTGGGCCTTTTTATTTTTGTTAGAAAGGACTTTAGGCACTTGTGGATATTCTGAATAGCTACTATACTAAACGCAAACCTAATACAATAAAATTCCCTAATTATTTAAGGTATAAGCGGCAATAATATGTTGAAACCTGCAAGGACATTCAGAGGCGGATATGGATTCAAGAATTTTAATGGCCAGGCCAGGTCTGTGATTGTAGAAAACCAGATGCCGGCCATGGTAACCATCCCGCTCAAACAGGGCTTCGGCACGGAATTGAAAAGTCTGGTTAAAAAGGGAGATGCGGTATTTGCCGGCCAGACCATCGCGAGGGACGACAGCGTTGTTTCATCTCCGATACATTCCTCTGTTAACGGGGTCGTAGAAGAAGTCAGGCGTATGAATTATTTTAAACGCCAGACCAGCATGGTTATCATCAGGACGACTAACGCCTCCAGAGAAATTCCCAGGGTAGAAGGATGCTCGCTAGACTGGGCAAAATTAAGCAATGAAAAAATAGAAGAATTGATTTACCTCTCAGGTGTAAGCTCGCTGGATAGAGAGGGCATACCCACCCGCTTCAAAAGCTCCATCATCCCGCCGGAAGAAGTAAAACACCTCATCGTGCATGGCGTAGGCTCGGAGCCTTATAATATCTCTCTGGAGTTATTGCTTAAAGACAAGAATCTTTTAAATTTTTTAGAAGGCGTAAAGATCCTTAAAAGGATTATGCCGAATTCCAAGGTGCATCTGAGCCTGAATGCGAAAAAAAGAAACATAATAGAACAGGCAGCAAAGCTAACATCCCAATTAGAATGGCTCGACACATATCCGCTGGAACCGAAATATCCCCAAGGGTATGATGAAATGCTCGTTCCCACTATACTAAACCAGAATTTTCCATACGGTTATTCAGCGGCGAATATCGGCGTGGTAATCCTTAATATCCAGGCTGTTTTAGGCGTCTATGAAGCAGTTTGCGAAGGCAAGCCGTTCATTGAAAGGGTTATCGCTATCTGCGGCCCTTCAATAAAAGATAATATTCACATAAAAGTGCGAGTAGGGACATCTTTAAAGGATATCCTTGCAAAAAGGATTAAAACCGAAACTCCTGCCAGGGTGGTCCTGAACAGCCTTTTGACAGGATTTCAATTAAATGATATCAACCTGCCTGTGGACAGGACATTTTCTCATATAATAGCTATACCGGAAAAAAGAGAAAGGGAATTCCTTTCATTTATGAGGCCGGGTAAAACCAGGGACTCTTACACAAGGGCTTTTCTGGCAGAAATGCTACCATGGGTAAAGAGGGCGCCTGATACCAATAAACACGGAGAAGAAAGGCCCTGCATCTCCTGCGGTTTCTGCGAAAGGGCTTGCCCTGTTAAAATAATACCCCATCTCTTAGCCAAACATGTCCAGCGGAATCTGATAGACGAGACCATAATGAACTACGGCATATTTAATTGTATTGAGTGCGGGCTATGCAGTTATGTGTGCCCTTCGAAAATTTCACTCATGAAGATTATAAAGGAAGGCCAGGACAAGCTTACTATGCAGGGATGCGACAGCACCCAGTGCATACTGCCTTATTTTAACCTTAAGGGGATAGAAGAATATAGAGGCGTGACAAAACTTTAAATGGACAGCCTAAAGGCTGGGTTCCAGCATGATGGAATTAACCCTTTAGGGTTTCATTGCGCAGAGAGATTTAAGGTTTAAATGAAAATAATAAAAGGTATTCTTGACAATTTAAATAAGGCCAGTCAAAAAAATAAAGCGCTTATGATATTCAAACCGGTGCTGAACGCCATGGATGAATTTTTCTTCGGCACTGATAAGGTCACCAGCCTGCCTCATATCGTGGATAATATGGATATTAAGCGCCTGATGTCGCTTGTTATCATAGCGCTTTTGCCTGTTACGATAGCCTCAATATATTTCTGGGGGCTGAGAGTGCTTTTGGTAATCATGGTGTCCTACGCCTTTGGCGGGCTTATAGAGGTATGCTTTGCTGTATTCAGGAAAAAAGAAATACACGAAGGATTTCTGGTCACAGGTTTGATATTTCCGCTTATCCTTCCTCCTGGTGTGCCTTTATGGGTAGTGGCTGTAGGAGTCATGTTCGGCGTTATATTCGGGAAGGAAGTCTTTGGCGGCACAGGCAGAAATATTTTTAATCCGGCTATAGTAGGAAGGGTGTTTCTGACAATAGCTTTTCCGAATATCATGACAACGAACTGGCAGATACCTTTTAATAAAGGCCTTGGAGGCTTTATCCACTTTCAAAATGCTGTAGATGCTGTAACTAGAGCTACGCCGCTTGTCATGTTAAAAAATCAGGGGATAATTACGCCATATATGGATCTTTTATTCGGCCGGTCTGCGGGCTGTATAGGCGAGACATTCCGCATTGGCATTATCCTTGGGGGGTTATTTTTGATAGTTATGCGCATAGTTGACTGGCGCTTGCCATTGGCTTATCTCGCCACAGTAGTTATTTTTCCTTATTTTAGCAACAACTTGATTCATACGCAATTTGCATTGGGTGGGTTCCAGCTTCTTTCAGGAGGATTGCTTTTAGGCGCTTTCTTTATGGCCACTGACCCGGTAACAAGCCCATTCACTAAACCAGGCAGGTGGATAGCAGGTTTTTTGCTTGGGTTTTTGACGGTATTGATCAGAGGGCTTTCAGGATATGTGGAAGGCGTTATGTTCAGCATACTTTTAATAAATGCCTTCACGCCTCTTATTGATACGGTGCTGCTGAAGATAAGGTATAAGAAAAGATGAACCCAGCCCTTCCTAAAAAACTGAAATGAATAGTGCGAGGAAGAGCTGGGTGAACCCCGCCCTTCCTAAGAATTGGCATTATGTGTATTTACTTGTTAGTAATAAAACATCTTGGATATACATCGGTTGTACTAGAGATCTAAGAAAGAGGTTAAAAGAACATACTGAAGGTAAGGTTTATTCAACTAAAAAGATGCTGCCAGTAGAATTAATATATTATGAAGCTTATCGATTTAAAGATTATGAATATACGCGAGAAAAAAATCTGAAGGCATTTGGAAGCGGATTAGCGAAGCTTAAATCTCGACTTGGAATAGATAGGAAAGGAAGGGCGGGGTGAAGGCATTGAAAATAATAATATTTGTAGTGATAATGGGGACCGTATCAAGCGCGATGCTTGTGGGCATGAATTCATTTACCCAGCCGCTGATTTCTAAAAACGAAGAATTAAAATTAAAATCTGCGGTGCTTGATGTATTAGAAATACCTTATGATAAACTTACCGCATTAAATATTTTCAAAGATAAGGTTAAGGTATTAACTGCCGATAAAGACAAGTTTTTTATCTCAGGCGGCGGCGCAGCGGCTTTTGAATTTTACGGGCCTGGGCTATGGGGCCCCATATCAGGCGTGGCAAGCATCAATTCAGATCTGAGCACCATAAAAACAATAAAAATATTGCATCAGGAGGAAACTCCCGGGCTGGGCTCCAGGATCAGCGAGCATAGTTTTTTAAAACAATTCCGGGGCAAGGAATTTTTCCCCAAGCTGGTATTTATGCCTCAAGGTAAAGCCAGCGCCATTAACGAAGTGGACGCTATTACCGGGGCGACAGGTTCAAGCAGGGCATTGGAAAGATTATTGAATAGTGTACTACAGAAAAACGCAGGTATTCTGAAAGAACAGCTCAATAAAAGATAATCTATGTCACCGAAAAAGACAGTAAAAAGAAGTTTCAAGCACGCAAAATGGTTTAAGGTCTTTACAGCAGGCCTGTGGCAGGACCACCCTACATTCTGCATGGTCCTTGGGATATGCTCCATGCTTGCCGTAACGAACCGCATGAATAATGCCATTGCCATGGGCTTGGGAGTAACATTCTGCACGGCCTTCAGCTCTCTATTTATTTCTATTTTTAGAAATGTAATACCAGCCAGAGTGCGCATGCTGGCGTACATGGTTATAATCGCTACATTTGTAATCTGCGTTGACAGATTCCTGAAAGCGTATTTTCCGCCTATCAGCGAGGAGCTGGGGCCGTATGTGGGGCTCATTATCACAAACTGCATCCTCATGGGAAGGGCAGAGGCTTACGCTATTAAAAACGGGCCGCTTCTTTCTGTGCTTGACGGTTTGGGCTGCGGCATAGGATATACCTTTATGCTTATGTTAATGGCGCTGGTAAGAGAAACCAGCGGTTTCGGGACGCTTCTTGGATACAGGGTAATGCCCGGGCATTGGACAAACTGGGTAGTAATGACTATTGCGCCGGGCGCGTTTTTTCTTTTAGGCGTGTATTTATGGATTTTCAGGACGATTGCTAAAAAGACAGAGGCTTAAAGAGAATACTGAAAAATATTTTAAACGCGGATTTACGCAGATCTAACGCGAATACACGCGGATTAGCGGTAGAAATACATCCGCGAAAATCTGTGTGTAATCTGCGAATATCTGAGCTTAAAGGAAGGGCAATATGAATACAACTAATCCATTGATTCTTTTGATCGCCGCGATATTTACGCATAATATAGCGCTTGTGTATATATTGGGAATGTGCCCTTTTATAGTTATTTCAAAGAATTTTAAGACAGCTTTGGGCATGGGCGCGGCTATCATATTCGTGGTCACATTGACCGCTATTATCAACTGGCCCATATACTGGCTGATCCTTGTGCCTGCTCACGCTGAAATAGTCTCATATCTGATTTTTATTATTGTTATCGCGGCGACAGTGCAGTTATTAGAAATGCTTATAGAAAAATTTTTCCCGCCGCTTCAGTCTTCTTTCGGGATATTCCTTCCGCTTATCACTGTCAATTGCATTGTCCTGGCGGTGCTGCTTTTCATGGTGTTAAGAAAATATGATTTTATCCAGACAGTATTTTATTCTGTAGGTACGAGCGCAGGCTGGGCGCTCGCTATCATAATTATGGCAGCTATAAAAGAAAAGATGATGCTTATTTCCGATATACCAAAGGGCCTCAGGGGCGCTGGCATCACAATGATTATCGCGGGCTTGTTGGCTTTTGCCTTTATGGGCTTCGCGGGGATGATAACGTTGCAATAGGGGTAGGGAACGGTTTGAAACCGTTCCCTACAATGCTGGGTTCCTTACGCTTTTGGAATTAACCCTTTAGGGTTTCATTAAGGATAAAAGAATGGTTTCAATATTAATAATGAATGCGATTCTGGTGGTAATTGCTATACTTCTTGTAATAGCAGAGAAGTATCTGGTTACTTATGGGGAGTGCAAGATCACTATTAATAAAGAAAAGATCCTGTCTGTCAATGGGGGCGATAATCTCCTGAGCTATTTTGCGCAGAATAAGATCTTTGTGCCGTCAGCCTGCGGCGGGAAAGCAACTTGCGGATATTGCAAAATAGAAATATTAAGCGGAGGAGGCAGTATACTGCCGACCGAAGAGGTGTTTATCTCCCGCAAGGACAGGCTGAAAGGCGTCAGGCTTGCCTGCCAGGTTAAGGTAAAAAACGATATCGAGGTTTTGATCTCTCCGGAACTTCTGTCTGCCCAGGAATATAAGGCAGCAGTGGTTAAGATATTAGAGCTTACCCTAGATATAAAACATATTTTTTTAAAATTAGAAGAACCTTCCGCTATAAG
>Ga0156251_143_pt1 | contig 4675 bp, 7 predicted proteins | sample RifCSPlowO2_12_FD_107898 | JGI IMG/M metagenome (GOLD analysis project Ga0156251, IMG submission 107898) | Candidatus Sungbacteria bacterium RIFCSPLOWO2_12_FULL_41_11
GTCGGTCAACAAGGGAACGCCATTCGGAGCCGCAAAGTGGGTCGAACGAATGGTTGATAAATTTGATCTGCTTTTAACAACTCGATTGCGCGGCAGACCGAAACATGAAAAAGGTACCTGACACCAATATCTCAAAATTAATTATAAAAACATGAAGGAAAAATATTATAAATGGGAACCCGTCAAAGGAATTGAAAAAGAGATGTGGGTTGAGGCTATACATGATGATTATGAAGGGTTACGAATATTATTAAAAGGTAGTACTATATCTTCTATAATGCTAAGTGTCAATTTCAGTCACTATTACATGTATTGTAATGTCGATGAATCATATCGTATTAAACTTTGGGATGAGGGAGAATTCGATGAACGCAATTGGTCACTTTACCGCACGTCGTCGTCTAGATTAATTGATTGGTTATTTTATGAGTGTGGTGGAATATTAAACAAAGATGAAATAGTTCATTATTTAATTAAGACAGGAGCAGATGTAATTGAAATTATAACGAATCAGGAACCTCCAAACATAAAATGGCTTAATGCTCCTATTTCTTCTGCAGATAACTCTGGGGTATTAGTCAAGCTAGGGAAAAAGGGGACTTATTATGATAAGGCATAAAGTCCGGTCCAAAATACTAGAGTTGTGTTCCGAGTCTGAGTACGGTTCTTGGGAATTTTGGTCTACTAAGAAAAACAAGACCAAAGCAGAGGGAAGATTGATTATACGGGTTATATCTGAACTTGTGAAAGAGAAAAAAATCTATCCTATAGAGTATGAAAGCGTTGCGGATCAGACATATAAACCAGTGCGGCTTGATATTTTGCGACTCAAGAATGAAATTAAACGATCGATGAAACCTTATAATGTTGATCCTCTTAAATTTTATTGGTTCTTAGCAACGGAGGAAGGGAAGAAAGAAGATTTTTGGCTGCGCGCCAAGATGCGGACTGAGTATGGCAAAGACCAATAATGCCGCATGGTTAAGTAGGTCCAGTTCTCAAGTCGGTAATCAAAAGAAATGAACCTCCGACCAGCAAGCTGGTCGGAATTAACAAGTTAAATAAAAATCTCAAATCTGATATAATAAACTCGTGATCAAGCGAGTCACTTATCTTTCATTAGTTATCTCTATCCTCCTCCCGCAGGCAGTTTTTGCGTTTGATAAAAATTGCACCTGCGAGCAACCTTTTGTTATTTCGGAGTCAGCCAGTTCAGAAGATCACGAAACCACATATCCCGTTTATTTCTTCCTCGACGACATCGGTGGCGTTCTTGGCATTTCTCCGGTAACTGATGATTTGTTCGTCTGGGCATATAGCTATTCTCCTGAAACTGCTGAAGCTATCCAAGCGCTTAATTACACCTACGACTCCGTAGGCAACATCACCAAGATTGAGGATTATTCCAGCACGACAGCCAAGATTGTTAATTTCGGCTATGACGCGCTTTATCGTTTAGCCACTGCTTCTACTTCACAAGCTTCAACAAGTCCAAATTATTTGCAAACATGGGGATATAACGCTATCGGGAATATTTCTACAACATCTGCAATCGGAGATTATCAATATGACGGGCATACGGGGTCGAACTATGCCAATCCGCACTCGGTAACAAGCATGGGGTCAATGACTTTGAGTTACGACCGAAACGGGAATTTGGGGACAACGACGCAGGGAACAACGCAATGGTTGTATATGCAGTAAGCCGTATTCGTTTAATCATGAATGGAAATTCAACAGGAATTATGAGCTAACCGCTACTCAATTCTTGGTAACAGTTTTTATGAGCTAAAGCGTGCTATTGACAAGCTTATTTTTGTATAGTATTCTGGAAGAGCGGTGTTAATAACCGCCAATGTTGTTAACAACTAGACATGGAGGATGAATGGCTTTAGGGGAAGCGCCAATTAAAAAGGCCGTAAAATGGATTGATGAGCAATTTCGGGAAAATCCGAAAGCGAGTCGTTTTGACCTTATTGAGCGCGCTTCTTTTAAGTTTAATTTAAGCCCCCTTGATGGTGATTTTCTTTACAGGCATTTTTCTAAAAGCTCCCAACAGGAGCAGGGAAAATAAATACCTGTTTTTCGCCTTTTACCCACACCCCGCAAGGGGTGGGGGTTTAAGGCGAAAGGGAATAAGCCCGTTACACCCGCCTAAAAGGCGCGGTTTTTTTATTCTTTTTCGTTGAGTATTGACCAGTAAGCTAGTCGGAGCCTTATTTAAAAAATACTCCGCGAAACGCGGAGTGAACTTTAATTTAGGTTTATTCCAATATCAGAAAAATTGGTTACAATATGGTCAACCAGACCGAAAGCTTTTGTTTCTTCCGCGTTCATCCAATATGCTCTATCAATTATGGATTCAATTTCTTTTTTGGCCTTTCCGGTATAATGTGAAATTGTTGATATATATTCGTTGGTAATTTCTTCTATTTGTTGTTGGGCGATTTTTCGGTCTTTCGCGTCCCCGTGAGTGCCGCCCTCGGGCAGATGAATCATTGTTCGTGTATGCGGAAAAATGAATCTTTTTCCGGATTTACCTGCCGCCAGTACCGGAACGGCAGCCGATGCGATAATTCCCGTGCCAATGGTATGGATGGGACAGGATACGGTTGTCATGAAATCAAGCAAACTGAATGCCGTAGTTAGAAATCCGCCAGGCGAATCGATAAAGAGTTTGATTGGTTCCGGGCTTTTTGAAGAAAGGTAAATTATCTGGTCTATTACTCCGCGGGGAGTGTTTGCCCAGCCCATGGGCATGGTCGGGTCGCCCACATAGGCATCACTTATAAAGCCCTCAAGGAAAATTATCCGTTTTTCAAAGAACAAATGCCTTAAAAATTGGTCATTATCTATATTAAACCCTTTTTTGTTAACTAACATATTGAGCCTCTTTTTGGCAAAGAACCGGTATTTTTATACTAATTAATATAAATAATTAGCGCAATACCCTTTGTTAATAAGCTGACCGTTTATGTTATTATCCTTATTATGACAGATAAGACCTATTGTCGGGTTGTTATCGATTTCAAGTTTCAGAAGGTTCAGTATAATTTTGCCGGACTTTTAAAAGATTAATTTTTTATGAAGATTATTATAAAAGTAAAACCTAATGCCAAGGAAGCAAAAATAGAAAAAATGAGCGAATATCAATTCGCGGTCTGGGTCAAAGAGCCGGCCAAAAACGGCAAAGCGAATGAGGCCGTTTGCCGGATGTTGGCGGATTATTTCGGGGTTTCAAGGTCTTTGGTGCGGATTGTTTCCGGACGCTATTTCAGGCAAAAAATCGTGGAAATTTTCGCGTCATAGATAAAAAACGCGCCATAAAAATATAACGGTTTTTGGAAAATAGAAATAGTTTAACCGGATATTGCGGCAATATTAAGGAGCGGAAATAATTTTTTATGCCGCGTTGGTGCCGGTTTTAACTGGATAAAATTGTCATGCCGTCAAAACAAGAACTAATTGAATCGTTGATTCATAAATACGAGCGTTTTATAGCCCCTTTTACCTTTGTGGCCGGCTTTGTTTTTGATACTTTGACCCTTAAGCGCGTTGACTTGCTGTTTGACCATTTGGTTATTCTTGCGAATTTGATTTTGGCCGGTTTGGCCATAATTGTTCTTAATTTATATGAAGCCGGCCGGTTTCGTTTTCGTGCGGTTGTTTTCTTGATTCCTTTTGCGCCGGTATTGATGCAGTTTGCTTTCGGGGGATTGTTTAGCGCTTTTGTGATTTTTTACACGAAAAGCGCGGCTTTGGGAAAAAGCTGGATTTTTCTGCTGACTCTGATTATGCTTTTGGTCGGCAACGAAAAATTCAGAAAGAAATATGAACGTTTTGTTTTTCAACTTAGTTTATTTTTCATAGCCGTTTTTTCTTACTCAATTTTTGCTCTTCCGATATTTTTTAAAAAAATGGGGGACGGAATTTTTTTGTTGAGCGGGCTGGCAAGCGTTATTCTTGTCGCTTTATTTGTTTTATTTTTATTCCGGTTTGTTTCTTATCCAATCAAAAGAAATTTGCGCGTCTTGGCATTAAGCATAGGAGGCATTTATGCCGCTTTTAATTTTTTATATTTTTTGAACATTATCCCTCCGGCTCCGCTTTCTTTGAAAGAAAGCGGAATTTATCACTCCATTGAGCGCGATAACGGAGGGTATATCATGAGTTTTGAACCGGCTTTGTGGTATCTTTTTTTTGATGAAACAAGCCGGATTTATCATTGGAGAGAGGGGGAACCGGTTTATTATTTCAGTTCGGTTTTTGCTCCGACCGATTTTGCCGTGCCCATTATGCACCGCTGGTCTTTTTATGATGATATTCAAAAAGGATGGGTCAAGAAAGAGAGTATTCGATTTCCGATAACCGGGGGCAGAGACGGCGGTTATCGCGGCTATAGTTTTAAGACAGCGATTTTACCGGGAAAATGGAGGGTTGAGGTGATGACAGGTGACGGCCGGGTTCTCGGAAGGGAAGTTTTTCACGTTGTGAGGAAAGAAATAGCGCCGGAGCTCAAATTCGGGATTAAATGATAAACTGATTATCGTCAGGGGACAGGTTTTTGTCAGCTATTGACATTTTGTTTAAACTTTGTTATATATAATTAAGATAGTTATTAAGAAGGGGATTTTTATTTTACGGTCCATTAGCGTATAATAGTCAAATTGGCTTA
>Ga0156251_106_pt2 | contig 2449 bp, 1 predicted proteins | sample RifCSPlowO2_12_FD_107898 | JGI IMG/M metagenome (GOLD analysis project Ga0156251, IMG submission 107898) | Candidatus Sungbacteria bacterium RIFCSPLOWO2_12_FULL_41_11
AGTACGTGCAGTTTAAGATACCTGAAACAGATGAGTTTCGGGCATATTCTATTGCATCCAGGCCTTCGCAGAATAATATAGTAGAACTGATTGTGCGTTTAGTGCCGAACGGCATGTGCTCCTCGTATATACATGAAGCGCTGGACATCAATGACAAGATCGTGCTTACGGGGCCTTTTGGAGATTTCTACCTGAGGGAAGATTCTGACAGGGATATAGTATGTATTGGCGGCGGATGCGGCATGGCGCCGATACGCTCCATACTGCTTCATCTGAAAGAAAAAAATATGCCAAGAAAGGTTACGTATTTCTTCGGCGCCCGCAGTAAAAAAGATCTTTTCTTCACAGAGGAACTTTTCATACTTTCAAAAGAATTCCCGAATTTTAAATATATCCCTGCGCTTTCAGAGCCAAAGCCTCAGGATAGCTGGAGGGGCGAGACAGGCCTGATTACCCAGGTTGTGGAAAGAACCGTGGTTGGAAACGGACATACAGAGGCGTATCTTTGCGGGCCGCCGCCCATGATAGACGCTTCCATAGCTGTGCTTACCAAGAAGGGCATAGAGGATATATACATATACTATGATAAATTTTAAGCGTCTCGCAATCTGGATAAAGGCAACTCGGCTGCCTTTTCTTACAGCTACTTTCATGCCAGTACTACTTGGCGCGGCAATAAGCTGGTCAGAGGCCGGAAGGTTCGACATTTTAACCTTTCTCATGGTGCTTGCGGGCGTAAGTTTACTGCACCTGGCAACTAACACGTGCAATGATTATTTTGACCACGTCACAAAAAACGACTGGCTGAATAAAAACCCGACGCCTTTCAGCGGAGGCAGCAGGGTTATACAGGAAGGCATGATATCGCCCAAAGGAATCCTGGTATTCAGTCTTGCCTGTTTTGCGGCAGGGTCCCTGATAGGGCTATGGCTTAATCACAGGCTGGGCACGAATGTAATATTATTTCTGGGAATTACCGGCGTGTTCCTGGGGTTCTTTTATACAGCTCTTCCTTTAAAGATTGGATACAGGGGCCTTGGCGAGATTATAGTGGGTTTTTGTTTTGGCCCGCTTGTTGTAATAGGGTCTTATTACGCTCAAGCTATGAGGTTTTCCTGGACAGTGTTCTGGGCGTCCATACCTGTCGGTATTTTAGTGGCCCTGATACTTTTTATAAATGAATTTCCGGACTATGAAGCTGACAAAATGGTAAATAAAAACACATTTGTAGTGCTGCTGGGGAAGGAAAGGGCTGTTATACTTTTCAATATATTTCTGTGGCTGGTATATGTTATTATTGCCGTATGCGCTATTTTCAGGAGCCTGCCATTGGTAATCCTTATAACTTTTTTAACTGTTCCGGCTGCTTTCAGAATAATGGAAGTTTCCAGGAAAAATTTCGATAAGGTGAATGAGCTATTGCCTGCGAATGCGGGCACCATAGGGTTGCATATCATGGTGAGTTTTCTGATGAGCGTTTCTTTTCTGCTGAAAAGATTTTTTTAAAGAGAAGGTAAGATAGAATGCTTTTAAAAGATATCTACAAACCAGTTGAGAAACAATTAATCCAGATTGAAGATCTTTTAAGAAACAGCCTTGAGAGATCAAGAAGGAAGTCTATTCTAAAAATAAATAATTACATGCTTGTCTCGCAGGGCAAGCGGCTCAGGCCAGCGCTGGTAGCCTTGTCCAGCAAGGCAGTTTCAGCTAGCAATGTGCCGGACAGAGAGAAGCAGCTTATAAAGATTGCCACCAGCGTTGAACTAATCCACATGGCATCGTTGATTCATGACGACGTTATTGATCACGCCAATCTCAGGCACAATAAGCCTACAATCAATGCAAAATTCGGAGAAGATATTTCTATTGCCCTTGGCGATTATCTTTATTCCATAGCGTTTCAGCTTGTTTCGCGCTGCGGAAGCATAGATATACTGGACTGTATCAGTTCTGCCGCGAAAGAGATGTGCGAGGGAGAGCTGGTCCAGGTGTGCGAAAGGGATAATGTCTCTCTTCTAAAGAAAAGATATTTATTGATCATAAAGAAAAAGACAGCCACTCTTTTTGCCGCGTCCTGTGAAGCAGGCGCGATTGCGTCAGGCTGTCCTGAAAAGATCAGGTTGTCTTTGAGAAAGTATGGGCTTAATTTCGGGATAGCTTTCCAGATCGTAGATGATTGCCTGGATCTGATAGGAAAGGATATAGAGCTGGGAAAGCTTGCAGGAGCTGATTTCAAGATGGGAGAATTGACACTGCCTGTACTAAACCTCTTGTCCTGCTCAAGGGATAAGAAGAAGGTCATGAGCCTTCTCGGACAGCAGAATAAATATGCGTTCCAGGAAATAAGAAAGAGATTTATTGATTCACCAGCCTTTTTAAAAACAAGAGAAGACGCAAGCTTATACCTCGAGAGGTCTAAGAAATGTCTGGGGAGGCTGGAGGAATCCTG